>Ga0209400_1000130_pt1 | contig 64581 bp, 64 predicted proteins | sample M_130807_EF_Meta_FD_187313 | JGI IMG/M metagenome (GOLD analysis project Ga0209400, IMG submission 187313) | Freshwater microbial communities from Lake Montjoie, Canada to study carbon cycling - M_130807_EF_MetaG (SPAdes) (version 2) | ecosystem: Environmental > Aquatic > Freshwater > Lake... | reverse complement strand
CCTTACCGTGAAAGGTGGAACAGGATGTATTGTTGAGTATTTTGGAGAAGGTGCATTGTCACTTTCTTGTACAGGTAAAGGAACCATTTGCAACATGGGTGCAGAAATCGGTGCAACTACATCCACCTTTGGATATGACGATTCAATGCGTCGCTATTTGAATGCCACGGGTCGCGAAGAAGTGGTAATTGCCGCAGATGCCATCGCAGCGCATTTAACCGGTGACGCAGAAGTTTATGAAAATCCAAAAGATTATTTCGATCAATTGATTGAAATCAACCTGTCTGAATTAGAACCACACATCAATGGTCCATTTACGCCAGACCGTGGTACGCCGGTATCCAAAATGAAAGCCGAAGCGGAGAAGAACGAATGGCCAATGAAGGTTGAATGGGGATTGATAGGATCTTGTACGAATTCTTCTTACGAAGATTTGGCTCGGGCAGCATCCATTGTAGAACAAGCCGTAGCCAACGGAATTCAACCCAAGGCTGCTTTTGGAATCAACCCAGGGTCGGAACAGGTACGTTTTACAGCGGAACGCGATGGGATTCTTACAGCATTTGAGAAAATGGGTACTAAAATTTTCACCAATGCCTGTGGTCCTTGCATTGGACAATGGTCTAGGGACGGCGCTGAAAAACAAGAGAAAAACACCATTGTACATTCATTCAACCGTAACTTTTCCAAAAGAGCGGACGGAAATCCAAATACACATGCGTTTGTAACGAGTCCAGAAATGGTAGCAGCCTTGGCAATTGCCGGTGATTTAGGATTTAACCCATTGACAGACACCTTAACAAACTCAGAAGGAAAAGAAATCAAATTAAGCCCTCCAAGAGGCGAAGAATTGCCTTCAAAAGGTTTTGATGTGGAGGACAATGGATACCAAGCACCCGCGGAAGATGGAAGCAACATCGAAGTATTGGTGGCACCAGATTCACAACGTCTACAGTTGTTGGAAAACTTCCCGATTTGGGACGGAGAGAACATCACGGGGATGAAATTATTGATCAAAGCTAAAGGAAAATGTACCACAGACCATATCTCCATGGCGGGTCCATGGTTAAAATACAGAGGTCACTTGGACAACATTTCAAACAATTTATTGATTGGTGCAGAAAATGCCTTTACTGGAAACATCAATTCCGTTAAGAATTTGTTGACGGGAACGTATGGTGAAGTGCCAGCCGTACAGCGAGCATACAAAGCAGCGGGAATCCCTACCATGGTTGTTGGAGACCACAACTATGGAGAAGGCTCCTCAAGAGAACACGCTGCAATGGAACCAAGACATTTAGGTGTGGCTGCCGTATTGGTGAAATCTTTCGCAAGAATCCATGAAACCAATTTGAAGAAACAAGGCATGCTGGGGTTAACCTTTGCGAACGAAAGCGACTACGACAAAATTTTAGAGGACGATGTGTTTGATTTTGTAGACCTTAAAGAATTTGCGCCGGAAAAACAATTGACTTTGCGCATCCTTCATCAAAATGGTACCACAGAGGACATCAAGGTAAACCATACCTACAATGCTTCTCAAATCGAATGGTTTAAAGCAGGTTCTGCATTGAACTTGATTAAACTGATGGAGAACTAAGAACTTTCGTTCGCAAGTTCGCAAAGGGACTTTACACTTTGCCCGAATTACAAAGCATAAAAAAAGCCGCGCAAGCGGCTTTCGTATTTTTTAGGGTGCGTTAGAATTTCGCAGAGATGCCAAATTGTAGTAAACCACCACCACCTAAGCCCAACTCGATGTGTGCCCCAATGTTATTGGTAAAGTACATTTTAGCTCCAACGGCAATCCTTGCAGTTATAGGGATTAATGCTTTTGTCATATTCGCATCAATAAAATTTGGATTGGTAGGAGCAGTAACGGTTTCCCTTTTGGTGCTTTTGTAACCCGCTGCAAATCCTGTGTACATATCAATTTTACCTTGTTTTACAAAGTGATAGTTCAAACGAAACATTGCGCGTAGTTTTTTAGAAGTATACTCCCTGTCATAATTCGTATAAATATAATTTCCATTCGCATCTTGAAGTGCAGTACCTGTGGCATCGTAGGCAGAATCTTGAAAAGAATACCCACATCCTGAAACTTCATAATTTACATCTGCACCCACACCCACTTTTTCAGATGCCATGTACTCAACACGTCCACCATATGAAAGTGAACCACCCAAAACCTTGTAATTCGAAACGCTTGTTGCAGACCCATTATATTTCTTGAATAAAATGGCATTCGCCCAATTGGGAACCCCGATGTATGGATCAATAGAAACGTCACCTTGCATCATTTGCGCATTTGCTGACATTGTTAAAAACAACGTAAACATCATAAAATAGATTTTTTTCATTTTTTTAATTTTAAAATGATTTATAAGAAGGCCAAAAATACTAAAAAAAGCTCAGAGGTCGCTGACGAATGAGGGATACGACTTTTTGATGCTGTGAATGTCATCTATACCAATGGGAACATCGGTCAGCATCCTCGCAACATACGTTGCGAACACGATGCGATGGTCGTCAAACGAGGCTACTTCTCCACCTCCATATTTCACGCCACCGGTTATGCGCATTGCATCCCCGGAAACTTCGTAGGTTACTCCCAGTATATCGAGTAAGGCACATGAGGATAAAAGACGATTTGATTCCTTGTTGTACAACCTATGAATTCCTGAAATTTCACTTTGACCCTCCGCTGAAGCCGCAAGGACACATACCAAGGGAAAAAGATCCGGGCAATTCGTAACGTTCACCTGAAAGCAAAAATGATTTTTAGCTCGCACCCCGATGGAATCATTCGCTAACAGCAATTCAGCTCCATACGATTTTAAAACCTCTAAAATGTGTTCATCTGCTTGCCTCGAAACCAATGAAAGTCCTTTCATTTGTATGTCACCTCGTATGGCTGCAGCCACTAGGACATTTGCAGCACCGCTCCAATCTCCTTGAATTTCTACCGATTTTCCCAATGGTTTTCCATCCGCCTCAAAAACATAGTGTTCCTCATTGCGCAATGCCTTAACTCCACGATTGGCCAATCCCTCCATGGTAAGCTCCAAATAAGGCTTGCTGGTTGGGTTCATGAGTTCGATGGCCAAATTCGATGGCACGGTAGCAGCGAGCATTAAAAACCCCGATGCCATTTGGGAGGTTTGTGAGGCATCAACCACACATTTTTCTCCAATGGTGTTGGGATATTGAAGTACAAAAGGCCAGGCATTTGGCTCGGACAAAAGGGTACAACCAAATTGAGCCAACGAAGGGACCAAAGATTCTGTGGTTCGCTTTTGCAAGGTTCCTCGGGCATGGAACGTTATGCACTTTGCGAATAAATAACCCAAGGGCAAAAGGGAGCGAAACAGAAATCCCGATTCACCGACATGAAGTTCCAAATGCGTTAAAAGCTTTCGTTCTTTAGGCGGAGAAATTTGCAACGTGTTTTCATTGAGCACCCATGATGCTCCAAGTTTTTGAATGGCATCCAAGGCATCCATCACATCGGATGGAAGGGACGTAAAATTACCGGTAAGTGTACTTTTTTCGTCAGCCAAGAGTGAAAGTAGAATTTCACGCTGCATGTGACTTTTGGAAACAGGCGCATGTTTTTCGCCCATCACCTCATAAGAACCTATTTCAGTCATTTGGATTGTCGGAAGGTGTGCCTAAAATTTCAGATTGAATGTCGATTGATTCTTGGTGAATTAACTTGAAAATCTCGGTAGAAAAAGTCTCATTGAGTTCTGAACTTTTGGCTTTTTCTATGTTGGCTTGCAAGGATGTTTTCCATTGGTTGTTTTGGAGAATGGCCAAATGGTATTTTCTTTTGAAGGCACCGATTTTTCTCGAGAGGTCCATGCGTTGCGAAAGCAATTGAATGATTTGTTCATCAATCAAACCTAACAATGCGCGGTATTCCAACATTTCCACTTCATCAATTTCACGGCGACTTCTAAGGGCAAGTCGTCGAAGAAGGGTTTCTAATTCCAGCGGGGTAATTTGTTGTCTTGAATCGGTAAAAGCATTCACGGGATCGTTGTGGGTTTCAATCATTAACCCATCAAATTTTAAATCCATGGCTTTTTGCGCCACTTCAAATACAGATTCAGATTTTCCAGAGATGTGTGAAGGATCACAAAAAAGTGGCACTTCGGGAAGGTAGCGTCGCAACTCCAACGGTATTTGCCAATTGGGAACGTTGCGGTATTCTCTTTTCTCGTAGGTAGAAAATCCGCGGTGAATGGCAGAAATTTGTTGCGCCCCTGCTTTCATAAAACGTTCGATGCCGCCCAGCCAAAGTTTAAGGTCAGGGTTGGTGGGGTTTTTCACCATGATTGGGATGTCCACACCTTGTAAAGATTCCGCGAGTTCTTGAACGGAAAAAGGATTTGAGGTGGTCCTTGCACCTACCCATAAGATGTCGATTCCGGCTTTTAACGCAATTTCCACATGGCTTGGATTGGCGACTTCGGTGGTAACGGGGATGTTGAATTCTTCTTTGATTCGTCGCAACCATTCCACGCCGATGTCTCCGATTCCTTCGAAAGCGCCTGGACGGGTTCTTGGTTTCCAAATGCCAGCGCGAAAGGCAAATAAATTTATGTCTTTTAGGGCAGCAGCCGTTGCTCTTAACTGTTCGTAGGACTCAGCGCTGCATGGTCCGGCAATCACTTTTACTTCCGGCGGTACCATTTTTATTTTGCGTAATTAACAGATCGTTTTTCACGGATGACCGTTACCTTGACTTGTCCTGGGTAAGTCATTTCAGTTTGGATGCGTTGTGAGATGATAAAAGACAGTTCTTCTGCTTTTGTATCGGTTACTTTTTCCGCTTCTACCATGATCCTTAACTCACGCCCCGCTTGAATGGCGTATGCGCTTCCCACACCATCGTATGAAAGTGCGAGTGTTTCAAGTTCTTTAATTCTTTTGATGTAAGCTTCAACCACTTCCCGTCGTGCGCCTGGTCTTGCTCCAGAGATGGCATCACAGACTTGAACGATGGGGGAAATCAAGAATTTCATTTCAATTTCATCATGGTGGGCTCCGATTGCGTTTACCACTTCTGCTTTTTCACCGTATTTCTCAGCGATTTTCATCCCTAAAATGGCGTGTGGCAATTCGGGCTCTTCATCGGGAACTTTACCAATGTCATGAAGTAATCCAGCTCTTTTAGCCAATTTAACATTCAAGCCAAGCTCAGTAGCCATGATGGCACACAAATTTGCTACTTCACGGGAGTGCTGCAATAAATTTTGACCGTAAGAAGATCGGTATTTCATTCTTCCCACCATTCGCATGAGCTCAGGATGTAAGCCGTGAATTCCGAGGTCAATACATGTACGACGTCCGGTTTCAGCAATTTCTTCGTCGAGGTTTTTCTTGGTTTTGGCAACCACTTCCTCGATGCGCGCTGGATGGATTCGTCCATCGGAAACCAATTGGTGAAGGGAAAGCCTTGCGATTTCACGTCGAATGGGATCAAAACAAGAAAGGATAATGGCTTCAGGGGTGTCGTCTACGATGATTTCTACACCTGTTGCCGCTTCCAATGCGCGAATGTTACGACCTTCTCTTCCGATGATTCGTCCTTTAACTTCGTCCGATTCAATGTTGAACACTGAAACTGCATTTTCAATGGCTTGCTCGGTTGCTACCCTTTGGATGGTTTGGATTACAATTTTTCTTGCTTCTTTATTTGCATTCAATTTGGCTTCTTCGGAAATCTCTTTGATTTGGGCCATTGCGGAAGTCCTTGCCTCGTCTACCAATGCATCCATAAGCGTTTTCTTTGCTTCCTCCGGCTGCATACCGCTGATTTTAGAAAGTTCGGCGACCCTTTTCAATTGAATTTTCTCCAATTCCTGGTTCTTCACATCAAGCACTTCGCTTTTCGATTGAATGTCAGATTTTGCTTTTTCGATGTCGCGTTCGCTTCTGTTAAGCTCGTCCAACTTTTGGTTCACTGTTTTCTCCTTCGCACGGATCCTGTCCTCGTTGGATTGCATTTTTCGCTCACGGTCCTTGATGTTGGTTTCGTGTTCTTCCTTGAGTTTTAGAAAATTCTCTTTTGCTTGGAGCATTTTTTCTTTCTTGATGCGCTCCGCTTCTTGTTCCGCATCCTTTATTTTTTGTTTTGATTTTGATCCCAAAACGACGTTTTGTACCACGACAGCACCTGCGCCACCTACGAGAATTCCAATAATGATTCCTACTATGTTCATACCTTTTAGTTTTTAAGCGGGTATGATAAAGGGATTATAACCAGCTGCTTACCTCATTTTCCAAATCATTGAGTTGAGACTCGATGGCTTCGAATGTAGAAGCAGAAGACGTGGGGGTTTTCATTAACAGTTGAAGGGCGGACATGGCCAATAAATCTTGGGAGTCATTCACCGCATAATTTTTTTTCAACATATCAACCGCATCATTGATTTTTTTTGCTGCACTTTCCACCTTCTCCTTTTCGGTTTCCTTTACCGTGATGGGATAAGTCCTGCCAGCAATTTCTATTTTCAATGATACTTTACTCATCTTCTATTTTTTAACTGAGTAATACAGTGTTCAATTTCCTTTACCAATGCATCGATTTCATCGTCATTTCTACCCTTTATGGCCAAATCAGATTTCTCAATTCCCTGCATTTGTTGTTTTTCTAAAGTTTGTTTCAATTGCAAAACCTCCTTGCTGAGGGTATTGTTAATCCCTTTTAATTCAGAGATTTCTGATGCCAAAGCGTTTCGTTCTTTTTCAATTTCACCTTTTAAAGCGGTCATTTCATCCAATGCGTTTTTCAATCTCAAGAAGACTGCACGCAAACGAGAAATTTGAGCTTCGATATTGGGTGTCATTTGAACAAACTTTCTGCAAAGTTAATATTCGGCGGGGGATTATTAATTTATACCTTCATTTTTTTTCGATTTTCCTCAGAAAATGAACGAACTCAAATATTATGGGTGGTATAGAAGGCTTTGGCGTAATTAGGGGTACTCGAGGCTAAATCAAGAAATTCTTTGTTCATAAAGTTTGAATAGGCTTGTTTTACTTGACCTTTTGCCGAGACTTCGATGTGGTCTTGGAAATTAATCTTGCCCATCTTAAGGATGTTTTTGACTTTTTCATTGGCATCGCCAACCCAAATCATTTCATCTTGTGGCGTATATGAATGTTCATCTAAAATTTCAGGCCCATCGGTTTTCATTAGGTTTCCTTCTGGACTTTCAATCCTCCGAAACACCTCATCCCGTCTTGCATCAAACGCTGCGCAAATGACATGTTTGGGAAAAGAAGCACGCGCAACTTCAATTAAACTCCCGAGCGAAGAGACCCCCAACAGCGGAAGATTCAATGCAAAACACAGGGCCTTTGCGGTGGACATCCCGATGCGCAAACCTGTATACGAACCTGGACCCATTCCAACAGAAATACCCGCCAAAACATGCATTGAAATGTCTTCTTTTTGAAGGACCTGCTGTATCAGCAAGGTGAGTTGTTCTCCATGCACAAAACCATCACCGTTTACATCGATGACCTGCACACAACGACCATTTGTAGAAAGGGCAACGGAACAAATTTTTGTAGCGGTTTCTAAGTGGAGCAAGTACATTATTTCACTTCCAATTTAAACCCAACTCCGTGAATATTTGAAATGTGAATGGATTCGTCTTCCTTTAGGTATTTCCTAAGTTTGGTGATAAAAACATCTAGGCTTCTCCCCATAAAATAATCATCTTGTCCCCAAACGGTATTGAGGATAACCTCTCTTGGCATGACTTGATTTTTAAACTTGTAAAGGAGTTTTAAGATCTGCGCTTCTTTTTTGGTAAGGGATTTAACCTCAGATTGTATGGTTAAGGTTAAATTCTCGGTGTCAAAGGTAAAGTTACCGATTTGAATGATTTTTTCCTCAGGGGTTTCGGTTCGAATGTTGACTCTTTTCAGCAATGATTTTATCCTCAAAAGCAATTCCTCTACGGAGAAAGGTTTCGTCAGGTAATCATCACCGCCGGCATTAAACCCTTCCACTTTGTCTTCGGTCATGGATTTTGCGGTGAGGAATAAAATGGGGATTTCATTGTTGATGTTTCGGATGTCGCGAGCGAGGGTAAAACCATCTTTTTTCGGCATCATAACATCGAAAATACAAAGGTGATAGGTTTGTTCGTTGAAACGCTTCAAGGCGTCGACGCCATCAATGGCTAAGGTTACTTTGTACCCTTCAGTTTTTAACTGATCGGAAATTACAAATCCCAGATTTAAGTCGTCCTCTGCAAGTAGTATCGATATGTCCATTGAGATGTTATTAAAAGAGAAAAGTCAAGCGCCTTGGTTGCCCAAAGCACTTGACTAATCAACCTAACCTACTACTGGTACAAAGATAATGTGATTATTATATTCTGTTACCAAATTGTTACTTAATTTTAACAAAATTATGTTAAAATCAACTGCCGGGTAAACGATGCCATTTTTCTATTTTAATAATTTGTAAATTCGAGACACAAATGGGACACATACTAATAGTGGATGACGAGAAGGACATCCTTGAGATTCTTAAGTTTAACATTGAAAAAGAGGGCTACACTGTGGACCTTGCTTTTAATGGCCTGGAGGCTTTGGAAAAAATGAAAGTTCGCACCCCTGATTTGGTGTTACTTGATGTGATGATGCCCATGATGGATGGAATCGAAACCTGTCAGGCCATTAAAGAGAATGCGCACTACAAAGATGTCATCATTTGTTTTTTAACAGCACGTGCAGAAGATTACAGTCAAATTGCTGGTTTAGATGCAGGGGGAGATGATTATATTTCAAAACCCATAAAACCTAAGGTGTTAATGAGTCGCATTCATGCCTTACTGAGAAGGAAAAACCGAAGCATTGTTGTTCAGTTGGATACACAAACAGAAGGCATCATCATTAGCAGGGAAACGCACCTTGTTTATTTAGACGGCGTGGGAATACAACTTCCACGAAAAGAATTTGAATTGTTATCCTTGCTTGCTTCAAAACCCAATAATGTTTTTAAAAGAGAATCCATATTGTCAAACGTTTGGGGAAACAATGTCATTGTTGGCGACCGCACCATTGATGTGCACATTCGTAAACTCAGGGAGAAAATAGGCGAAAAATACATTGCTACGATAAAAGGTGTTGGTTATAAATTTGTTGAAAATTGAAAAAAACTACGTTCTTCCTTATTGGATTTTTATTGTGTACCCAAATGGCGTGGTCACAAAATGCAGTCGATTACGCTGCAATTCAAACCAAATTCATGAACTGGGATCCCGTTCGCGGTCTTTGGATTTTTGAAAGTATGAAGGCATTGTCTTCTAATCAACCCGCTCCAGACCGAACATTTCCGGAAGATTTAACCGCATTTGAAATGTTGTCCCTTGCGCCAAATGGATCCCGAGAAGACATTCAATCTGAAATCCTACGTCAACCCACAAGTGATGCGTTTATAAATGTATTGTCACAGTTGTTCAGCGCGACTTCTTGCAATACCCTTACGGGGAGAAGTTATGGAGACCCTCACATTGTGACCATGGATCAAACGAGTTATTCGTTTCAAACCGTTGGCGAATTTGTCCTAACCAAAAACACAAGCAGAACCTTTGAAGTACAGGCAAGACAAAAGCCGCAGCGCGACGATTTCTCTTTGAATACTGCCGTGGCCATTCAAATGTCTGGAGACCGCATCGCATACTATGCGGAGGACATTCCGGATAACTCTGCAATGCCACTTTGGGTAAACGGTCAACCCATTCGATTGGAGGGACGAACCTATTATTTACCCATGGGAGGAACCATCCGTTTGGTCGGAAGGAATTACATTGTTTCAGGTCCTTTGGGACAAAAAGTAATCATCGACACACGGTCATCGGGCATCATGCGCTTTGTAAACCTTACGATAGAATCCCCGAGTTGCTTAGCCAACAGTTACAGCGGAATCTTAGGGAATGCCAACGGAAATGCTTCCGATGATTTTAATGCAAACCGCTTAGCGAGTCAAAATGGACTGAATGGATTCATCGGAATGAATTCTCCACAGTATGCGAGCTTAGGGAATGACCTTGAGCAACAATACCTCATGGCTTTCACCAAGGAATTTGCAGAAGACCATCGCGTTACCGATACGAACTCGTTATTCAATTACCGACCTGGGTTAAACACTTCATTTTATACGGACCGAAGCTTTCCACGTTTTCACAGAACGTTTAATTCCATACCCAATCAAAACAGAGATCAAGCAAGACAAAGGTGCCAAGAAATGGGAATCAACGAAGCAGAAATGAATGGTTGTATTTACGACAATTACTTCCTAAACCTTCCTCCCAATCCCATTCCTGCACCGCCAAGGGCGACAGAGGGTGTTGTACTTAATAAATTAGAACGTCCCATCGTAAATAGCAATACGGTTGTCCCTGTGATTCCCGAGAGAAATCCTGGAGGAGGCGCTCAACCGATGCAGACCAAACCAACGGAACCTGTTTCAAAACCTCAAATGTATGAGCCAAAAACTCCCGCATATGAAAAACCCATTCAGATAAAAAATCCCGTTGATTTTCAACCGGCCAACCCAAAACCCTCGAATGAGGTTAAACCGGTAAAAACACCCCCAAGCATTTCCCCCGCACCAAAAAACACAAACACTTCCCTACCCTCTAAAGGCAAAAACTGATGCAACGAATTTTCATTACCCTACTCTTTTCATCTTTTCCATTCTTATTTTTCTGTCAAAAACCAAAACTGGTTGTAGGCATTGTCGTGGATCAAATGTGTTACGAATACCTCTATCGGTTTCAACCGCACTTTGAAAAAGGTGGGTTTAACCGCTTGATGACAAAAGGGGTAAATTGTAGAAATACAAATTACAACTATGTCCCCACAGTTACCGGACCTGGCCATGCTTCCATTTATACGGGTACAACACCCTCTAACCATGGCATTGTAAACAACGAATGGTACGTTCGAAGCACGCAAAAAATGACAAATTGTGTCGCAGATGAAAGCGTACACACCGTGGGAAGTGATTCTAAAAAAGGCAAAGCATCTCCCCACAACCTGGAAACCGTAACCCTGACGGATCAATTAAAAATGACGTACCCAGATGCCCGGGTTTATGCGATGTCTATCAAGGATCGAGGCGCCATTCTGCCTGGAGGGCATTTAAGCAATGGAACCTTTTGGAATGACAATACTACAGGGAAATTCATTTCAAGCTCCTATTTTGGTGAGAACCTACCAGAATGGTTGGTGGCCTTTAACGCAACCCACAATGCAGATACGTATTTACAGGATTGGAATTTGTCTGTATCCAAAGAATCCTACATCAATCAACTTGATAATTCCCCTTACGAAGTAACTTTGGAAGGGAAGAAAACCCCTGAATTCCCTTATAACTTCACGCAGTTTGCCAAAGGAAATTACAGTATGTTTTGCCTATCTCCATTTGCGAATACGCTCCTCACAGACTTGGCCATTGAAACCATAAACCAAACGGAATTGGGAAGTAAAAAAGATGTGACAGACATGTTGTGCATCAGCTATTCTACGCCAGATTTGGTGGGACATGCCTTTGGCCCTTATTCCATGGAAATTGAGGACATCTATATTCGTTTGGATAAAGACCTTTCGAAGTTGATGACGTATTTAGACAAAACCATTGGGAAAAATGATTACTTGCTTTTTCTAACCGCAGACCACGCGGTGGTTCCTGTACCTCAACAGTTGAAAGACCAAAAACTTCCCGGAGGCTATTTCGATGCGAAAAAAGCAATGGCGAAAATTAAATCTTTACAAAAGGAAACCTTTGGGGCATCCTTGGTTGAGAAAGAAGAGAATTTAAACATCTATTTAAACCATCGCGCCATTGATTCTTTGAATTTAGACTTGCACACCGTGATCAACCAAACCAATGAATGGGTACTTTCTATGCCTGAAGTGAAATGTTCGGCCACGTCCATGCAGCTTACTTCAGGAAGTTCGGATGACCCTTGGGTTAAAATGATTCGCGAAGGATTTCACAAAGACAGAAGTGGGGATGTGCTTTTTATTTTAAAACCAGGATATTTGTCAGTGGATGAAGATACGGAAGCAAGTCACAAAGGAACCTCCCACGGTGCAGCTTACAACTACGATACCCATGTTCCTTTGTTGTGGTATGGCAATCATTTAAAACACCAAGAGATTGTTCGTCCGATTCAAATAGTTGACGTCGCTCCTACCCTTACACATTTCCTTAATTTACAGCGAAATGGGAGTATGATTGGACGTCCCATTGTAGAATTATTTGGTGGAGAGTAGGTAGTTTTTTACGTTTTGATTAATCCGGTCGATTAGGTTGGTTTGGTCAGGTTTTACAAACTTTTTCCCTGTAATTTTCTCATAAAGCTCAATGTATCGATCCGAAACAACCTTCACAAATTCATCAGGCATTGTTGGCAGGGTTTGACCTTCCAATCCTTGAAAACCATTTTCTATCAGCCAGATTCTAACAAACTCTTTGGAAAGCTGCAATTGTGGCTCTTTGTTGGATTGTCGCTGCTCATACCCGTCCGCATAAAAATACCTTGAAGAATCTGGGGTATGAATTTCATCGATGAGCACAACTTTTCCATCCAACAAACCAAATTCGTATTTCGTATCCACCAAAATCAACCCTTGTTTGGCTGCCATTTCTGTGCCTCGCGCAAACAATTCTCGTGTATATTTTTCCATTTGCACATAGATGGTTTCCGGAACCAGGTTCTTGGCAAGAATGTCTTCCCTTGAGATGTCTTCATCATGACCTTCTTCTGCCTTAACTGCCGGCGTAATGATTGGTTCAGGGAATTTATCATTTTCAATCATGTTTTCGGGCATGTGAACCCCGCATATCGAGCGTTTGCCTGCATTGTATTCCCTAGCGGCATGCCCGGCCAAATAACCACGAATGACCATTTCTACACGAATGGGCTCGCAAGCAAAGCCTATCGACACATTCGGATCGGGAGCATTTTGAAGCCAATTGGGGACGATGTCCTTTGTTTCTGACAAGAAATAGGTTGCTACTTGGTTTAACACCTGGCCTTTGTAGGGAATTGCTTTGGGTAATATGTGATCAAAAGCGCTAATTCTGTCTGAGGCCACCATGACCAATCTCCCATCATTTAGTGTATACACATCTCGCACTTTGCCATGGTAAACATCGGTTTGACCTGGAAAGGTAAAAAACTCATTTTTGAGTGTTTGATTCATTTTTTTTAGAATTTTCCGCCAACTCTGCTTCGTCGAAAGCTTGAATTATTTTGGAGATTAGTTTATGACGAATGATGTCGCTGTGACCCATTTTGATGATCTCAATGCCTTCAATGTCTTTTAATATATGTGTCGCATAGGCCAAACCAGAACGTTGTCGAGAGGGCAAGTCAACTTGAGACATGTCTCCGGTGATTACAAATTTTGCGGTCATTCCCATACGTGTTAGGAACATTTTCATTTGCATCAGGGTGGTGTTTTGTGCTTCATCTAGGATTACGAACGCCTTGTCTAAGGTCCTTCCACGCATGAATGCGAGGGGGGCAATTTCTATCACGCCAAATTCCAACATGTCTGCGAGTTTTTCGGGTGGAATCATGTCGCGAAGTGCGTCGTACAATGGCATCAAATAGGGATCTAATTTTTCTTTTAAGTCTCCTGGTAGGAATCCCAAATTTTCTCCGGCTTCTACAGCAGGCCTTGTCAACACGATGCGTTTGACTTCTTTGGCCTTCAGGGCACGTACAGCCATGGCTACAGCGGTATACGTTTTACCGGTTCCTGCGGGACCGATGGCAAATACCATGTCGTTTTTTTGAATGGCATCGACCAACTTTTTTTGGTTGATTGTTCTGGCTTTTATTTTCACACCACCGTTTCCGAACACCAAGGTTTCCGAGCCGTTGTCGGTACTTAACAATTTTTCCCCATCGGCAAGCATGAGGTTGTCAATGTTATTCTCTGTCAAGACATTAAATTGTGTGAAATGCTGGACCATGAGGTTAAACTTAACTTCGAAATGATCGAGCATGTCTTCGTCTCCTTTTACGGTGATTTTATTGCCACGGGCGACGATGGATAATTTTGGAAAAAACGATTTTAGGTGCTTCAGGTTAAGGTTATTCACGCCAAAAAAAGCAGCGGGATTAACGCCTTCCAACTCTATGTTCCGGATGCTTAAGTTCAATTAAAGTTATGTTGTATTTGAATACCTGTAAGAAAAAAATTTACTTTTGGTAAAATTAAAAAAATACCAAACACGAGCGAAAAAAAATGCAAATCATAACCCTAACATCTGACATCGGCCAAAGGGATTATTACATCGCTTCGGTTAAGGGGATGATTTACAAGAAAATTCCGGGCGCACAGATTGTTTACATCACACATGAGGTTCGTCCATTCGACAATTTAGAGGCTGCCTATCACCTACGTTCATGTTTTGAATCTTTTCCAGACGGCACCATTCATATTATGGGCGTCGATGCTGAACCGCTCCTTCCTTCCTCAACGCTTTCACCTTACCTCGAAAATGCCATTTCGTTTCCCACCATTGTTATTTTTAAGTCTCAGTACTTTATCTCCAATGACAATGGGTTTATCGGCGCATTTCTTGGGGATGATGTACCCGATCGCGTTTACCGTTATGTTCCTGAACCATCGCAGGAAGGCCATTTGATTTTCACCATGCGGGATTGCTTTGTGGACCTGGCTTTAAAAATTTCTCAAAAAACCCCTTTCACTTCATTTTGTACGGAAGTAGAATCTTACAAGCGTGCCTTCGTACAGGCTCCATTGATCGAAAAGAACCAAATTCAAGGCGCGGTTATTCACATCGATGCCTTTGGGAACATCATCACCAACATATTGAAATCGGATTTTGAACGGTATGGCGAAAAAACACCTTTCATAATAAGTTACATTAAGCGTTCCAATGACATTGACACCTTGTCAAAAGCCTACAATGAAGTGCCCATCGGAGAGCGATTGGCGATATTTAATACCAATAATCGCTTAGAAATCGCCATAAACCAAGGCGCGAACGAAGGAAATGGAGGTGCCAATAAATTGTTTGGGGTGCGTTTGGGCGAAATCGTACGTGTTACCTTTTATCCCGCAGGATCCATCACCACTTTAAACGAAATGTATTGATTACACGCATTGTAAAACTTTACTTTCATCCTGATAAGGTTCAAGATTTTCTTGACTGTTTTGAGGACGTAAAACACAAAGTAAATCAATTTGAGGGCTGCAGGGGAATGAAACTAATGCGGTCAGAAACAGAGGTGGGACTTTTCTTTACGTACAGTCAATGGGACAGCGAATCTGCCTTGGAAAACTATCGAAATTCAGATACATTTAAAGGACTGTGGTCAAAGATTAAACCTTTCTTCAAAGAAAAAGCCGGAGCGTGGACCGTAGCAGATTATTACAATGGATTTAATTCGTAATCTTGTTGTCGATAAGTTCAAGGGAAGAAATTCAGCTCACATTGCGCGGAAAATCCTAATTTTGAACTTCCGATATAAATTTTAACATGGTTGCGCTCTATTTAAAGGAAGTCAGAAGTTTTCTAAGTTCGGTGGTTGGGTATGTGTTCATATTGATTTACCTCATCGCAAGCTGGCTTTTCAATTGGATGCTTTCCTCCAACACCAACATTCTTGAAGGTTCCCAAGCAGATTTAATTCCTTTTTTCAATAGCTCACCCTATATTTTCTTGGTACTCATTCCCGCCATCACCATGCGGTCCATTGCAGAAGAACGCAGAACGGGAACCATAGAGTTGTTGTTTACACGTCCCATTTCGGATTTAGGCATCTTGTTGGCTAAGTATTTTGCAGGGATTACCTTGTTGCTGATTTCAATTCTCCCTACCCTCATCTATTATGCCTCGGTTTATTACCTTGGCAAACCTGTTGGCATCATCGACAACGGCGCTACTTTCACTTCCTATTTGGGACTTTTGTTGTTAGGTGCTACGTTCGTTTCCATCGGTATTTTCGCTTCCACCCTCACCTCCAGTCAAATTGTCGCGTTCATTATTTCGATGTCTTTATGCTACTTTCTATACGACGGGTTAACCTTACTAGGGTCTTATGCCCAATTTGGAAATTTGGATTACATCATTCAATATTTTAGCATTAGTACGCACTATGAATCCATTAAAAAAGGCGTTATTGTGGCTGGAGATTTGGTTTATTTCCTCTCCCTGATTGTCTTCTTCCTAAGCGCTTCTTTGATCATCCTTAAAACCCTTAAGAAATAGAACATGGCTAAAAGAAGTTCAAAAGGTTTTTATAATTGGAGCTACTTTTTGGGTTTGGTGGCCATCCTTATTTTCCTAAATGTTATTGGTTCTTTGGTCCATATGAAAGCCGACATGACGGAGGACCAGCGCTATTCTTTGGCACCGGGAACCAAGCGGTTTTTAAGTGAAGAAAAAAACTTTCCCAATCGAATTTCAGTAAAAATTTACCTCGATGGTGATTTACCTGCTGACCTACAAAGTTTTAGAAATGCCATTGAAGATAAGTTAAAGGATTTTAAAGACTTGGCGGGAAATCGCATTGAATATCAGTTCATCAATCCCAATCCAGAGAATGCAAAGGAGGATGAAAAAAGGGCACTCCACACGAATTTATACAAACAAGGACAGGGGATTTTGCCCATGGATGTTGTGTACATGAAAGACGGTACCCAAACCCAAATGATGTTGTGGCCCGGTGCTGAAATCGCCTATTCCTCCAATGGAATCATTAAGGAAACCACCATCCAATTTCTTCCGGGAACGCAACCAGGTAAACCAATGAATTTGGACAACCTGAATGAGACTTTGGAAAATGCCTTGAATAATTTAGAATACAACCTTCTTTCTGCGATACGGAAAATCACCCAAATTGAAAAGAAGCGCATTGCGTTTTTACAAGGTCACGGAGAATTGAAGGATGGGGAAACCATACGAGCCCGTGCCATTCTCGCGCCTTATTTCTCGTTGACAAAAGTGAATCTGAATGATACCCTAAGCGCGCTTGACGGCGTGGATGGATTGATCATCGCAGACCCAAAACTCCCTTTTACCAACAAAGATTTATACATCATCGATCAATTTGTTATGAAAGGCGGAAAACTCATGGTTTTCATGAATGAACTGCAATTCATTGATGATTCCTTGATGGCGAGAGGTGTAACCCATACCATGCGCAAAAACCTGAAAATAGATAACATGCTCTTTGATTATGGGATTAAAATTCATGAAAATTTAGTGGTTGACGCCCAATGCGGTCCTAAAATAGTCCCTTACGCTGACCAGACCTTGGTGCCTTGGTTTTTCCACATTTTAGCAACGCCATCTACTCACCCCATTACCCGAAACCTTGAGCCTGTTTCCTTGGAATACGCAAACGAGCTGCAACTCATTAATACCAAAGGTGTGAAGTTGACAAAAATTTTAACCACCTCGACCAATGCGAACAAAACCGGATTGGCACCGCTCATCAGCTTGGCAATGCCTGCTTCTTATGGTGAAAATCCCAAATTGGCTGAGAACCCAAAGGATGACGTAAATAAAATCACCCTTGCGGCCATTGCGGAAGGAACCTTTCAATCCCACTTTAAAAATCGGATCGTAGGAAAATTTGCCGATCCAAAACTTTCTGGATTTCTAAGCCAAAGCAAAGTTGAAAGCAAGATTTTTGTGGTTGGAAATGGTCGATTTCTTGCCAATGAATACGACTCTATGCCCGATGGAAAAGGAGGGATTTCTTTCCGCGCCAATCCTTTTAATGAACTTAAAATGAACCGTGTATTGGCCGAAAGACGGATTCCTTTGTTTTATGGAAACCAAGAATTCATCCAAAACCTGGTGGACTATATGATGGGCGACAATTCCGTTTTAGACATACGAAGTCGACAAATTGACATCAAAGAAATTGACAAGGAGAAAGTGAAATCACAAGGAAAAACCTTAAAGTACCTCAACCTATTCGGACCTGTTTTGCTTATCCTACTTTTTGGGTTTGTAATGTTCCTCATTCGTAAAATGAAATACACTAAATGAATCGATTGAAAAAGCCCATTTTACTGGTTGTATTGTTGGCCATTTTGGTCGCCTTGATTTTGTACACCCAAAAATTAATGAAGTCAAAAGGGAATTCAGACGGCGAAAGAATAGATTTCGCAATCGAAGACACCACGTCGATCACAAAAATAACCATCGAAGACCCGCTTTCTACCACCATCACTTTGGTTAACAACGAAGGGAATTGGACAGATTCTCACGGGCAATGTGTTGCGCAAAGCAATGTCAGCTACATCCTAGACGCTGCGAAATTCATTGAATTTAAAGGGTATTTACCTAAGAATTCGCAGAAAAAATTTACGGAATTAATGTCTACCCAGCATACAAAGGTGACTTTTTATGTCAATGGTGATTATGAAAAAACTTGGTACATCGGTCCGCCAGCACAAGACCACTATGGTCAAATTATGTTGTTGGAAACAGCCGATGGAAAAAGCACTGAACCGGTCATGATGCGCATTAAAGGTGTAAATGGAATCATTTCTCCAAGGTTTTTTGCAGATGCCAGAAAATGGATGTGTACAGAAATCTTTGCTTTGAGCCCAAATCAAATTAAATCTGTAGACATTAACCACCTTGAAAACCCAAGCCAAAGCTTTAAGATTGTTCAGAATCGAAACCGATTTGACGTTACTTCGCGCGGGTCAAAACTGCGTGTTGTCGACACCATGAACGTATACCGATACCTTCAAGCCTATCATAAAATACATTTTAACCTGGCCAATTTTGAATTGAATAAATCGGAATGTGCCGCCATGAAACGCTCAACCCCGTTTTGTGTCCTAACCTTGAAGGAAACCAGCGGAAAAACTACGAAATTGAAAATGTTCAGGATAAAAACCAAGGAACCCCAACGGGACGAATTTGGCGCCTGGGTCAACATGGATATGAATGTGTTTTGGTGTCAACTTCCGAATGGTTCGCTGGTGAAATGCCAATATTACGTATTCAACCCAATCCTACTGGGAAATGTCTATTTCCCATCCTTGACGCAATAAAATTAACAACATCTCCCGAGAGTTATGAACGCAATGGAATAAGTTTCCAAACTATTGTTATTTTTGTTTTCTCATTTACAGATTATGAACTTCATTACATCAAGTAGCACACTTCTAAGCCATCTTCAAAGCATTTCTGGCGCACTCAGCAGCAATACAAAAATGCCGATTTTAGATAATTTTCTATTTTCTATTACCGGAAACACTTTAACGTTGTCCGCCACGGATTTAGAAACGACCATGATTACACATTTTGAGGTGCAATCAGACGAAGATGGAAAAATTGCCATTCCGGCAAAACTGATTTTAGATGTGCTAAAAAGCCTACCAGACCAACCCTGCACATTTAGAATCAACATGGCTGACTTCATGGTTGAGATTACCTACGACAACGGTAAATCAAAAATGTCAGGCTTTAACAGCGAAGAATTCCCTAAAATGCCCGCAGTAGAATACGGAAGTTCCATTGAGTTAACAGGTGAAATCCTTTCCAGTGCGATTCAAAAAACCCTTTTTGCGATTGGAACCGACGAAATGCGCCCGGTGATGACAGGCGTTTATTGTCACTTTTCTCCAGAGGACATCACCTTTGTGGGTACAGATGCCCATAAATTGGTTCGATACAGACGTAAGGACATTACTACACAAAGTAACTCCGCCTTTATCATTCCTAAAAAACCATTGAATTTATTGAAGACAAACCTTCGAGGGGATGAAATGGTTAAACTTGAATACAACGAAACAAATGCAACCTTTACCTTTAATGACTTGACCTTGGTTTGTCGATTGATTGACGGTAAATACCCAAATTATGAGGCGGTGATTCCAAAAGAAAATCCAAACGTCCTTACCATTGACAGGTTGCAATTTTTAAACAGCTTGAAAAGGGTGTCCATCTTTTCGAATAAGTCTACCCATCAAGTGAAACTAAAGCTTGCCGGTTCTGAGCTTCAATTGTATGCTGAAGACATGGATTTTTCAAACGAAGCGAATGAAAGATTGACATGTAACTACGATGGTACCGACATGGAAATTGGTTTTAATTCTCGCTTTTTGGTGGAAATGCTTGCCAATTTAGAAATTGAAATGGTACAACTCGCCATGAGTGAACCCTCAAGGGCAGGATTGCTTACGCCGTCTGCCAGTCCGAACGTAAATGAAGACATCTTAATGCTGGTGATGCCAGTGATGCTTACTCGTCCATAATGTCAGCTGAAAAACTCAACATTCGCAATTTAACCTTCGAGGAATTAAAAACAGCGGTTGTTGCGTTAGGCTTACCCGCATTCCGTACCCAACAAATCTATGAATGGCTCTGGAAAAAAAATGTAGGCACTTTTGATGACATGAAAAACCTTGGTAAGGGTGCAATAGACGCGCTTAACGAATTGTATTTCATAGATAGAATTTCGACCAAAGAAATCCAAACCAGCAACGACAAAACGCTAAAGTGTGCTTTTGAAACCTACGACCACAAAATCGTGGAAGGCGTTTTGATTCCAACGGCTACAAGAATGACCGCTTGTATTTCATCGCAAGTCGGCTGCAGCTTATCTTGTGCATTTTGTGCTACCGGTAAATTAAAATTGCTTCGGAACCTCACGCCAGGGGAAATCGTCGACCAAGTCGTCGAATTAAGAAACTTGGCACTGGAAAAATACGGGATTGCTTTGTCAAATATTGTTTTCATGGGAATGGGTGAACCTTTGCTAAACTATAAAAATGTAATTCAATCCATTGAAATCATGTCCGCTGAACGTGGACTTTTTATCAGCCCTAGGAGAATCACATTGTCTACAGCAGGCATCGCGAAAATGATTAAAAAACTAGGAGATGAGGAAGTTCGTTTTAACCTTGCACTTTCCCTACACGCCGCCACAGATGCAAAACGAAGCAAGGTGATGGAAATCAACGATTCCAATGATTTGGAGTCCTTGCGAGATGCCCTCTCGTATTTTCACGAGAAAACACAGTCCAGGATTACGTTTGAATACATTTTATTCAAGGATTTTAACGATTCTCTGTCTGATGCAGCGGACTTGGCAAAGTTCTCAAGATGTGTACCGTGTAAAATCAATCTGATAGAATACAATCCGATTGGTGATCCCTTCTTTGAAAAAGCAAGCTTTGAAAATACGCAAGCATTCTCAGAATTTTTGGAAGAAAAAAACATGATTGTCAACGTGCGAAGAAGCAGGGGAAAAGACATCGATGCTGCTTGTGGACAGCTTGCAAACAAAAATAAAATGGTTCTAAAAGCAGAGCAAAAGTAGCTTACAGAATTTCACGCAGTTGGATCATGCTTTCCAAGGTCTCTGTTTCCCCATTCATTTTACAAAAAGTTTCATAGGTCGAGATGTATCTTCGAAGAATGCGTGTATTTGAAGAGGGCTCGAAAAATCCGCGTTGCGGTTTAATGTCCATTTCACTTAGAAAATCTGTCATGTGTTGACCATCGAACAGTACACCGTTGTTTGTTGGATTGATGTAAAAAAGCACCCCATAATCATTCTCAAGCTCTGATAGCATACCTAAATGGTTGTCATCCATCCAAGCCAATACAAATACATAAGGGAAATCAACGCCATAAATGGGTAAATCCAACTGATTGGCCAAGATGGAATAAAGGATTCCTACCGTAAGCGGATGGCCTATTTTAGATTCCAGTACTTTCTCAATGTCCAAGGACTCAATGAATGGAACGGTTTCTTGGGTTACTTGGAATCCGAGCACTTCGTAAAATACGTGGTTAAAAATTTTAACTTGTTCAAAAGAAGTCTGATTGTCATTCAGTTCCAACCAAATGGCCCTTCGAATTTCAGCAATTTTTTCAGAAACCTTCGCCTCATCCAAATGCACATTGTGAAAGCGATTCAAGGTAATGATTCCATTTAGCAAATCCTTGTCATCCGATTTTTTCCAAGCGTCCAATGATTTATAGAGTTCTTCGCAACGAAGTTCCTTGCAAATTTCTTCGGCCCTATGATGTTGTAAATCTTGCCTATTGTCTGCAATGATTTTCTCAAGGATTGGCAGCACGCGAATGCGTTCAGCTTTGATCAAAGACTTTATGACACAAAAGATTTTCTCATCTGGATCTTCCAGAAGAGAAACAAGGGCATTTAATTTTTTTACAGAAATAATCACGGTGTAAAAGTATTTGCGCAGCACCTACGAAAACTTCGAAGGAAAAATGTTTATCCATAATATAATGTTAATTGGGATGTAACCATTCCGAATTTAGGACGTTAAAAAACCTCAGAAATCAAATGAGCTATGCTACAGGTTATTTGAAGGAAGGGGGGCAGTGCCCCCTTTTTTTATATCTTTGAAATTCAAAAAAACATTCAAAATGAAAAACCTTACCTTTTTACTCTTACTTGCAATCTTTACAAATTGTGGAACGACCAAAAAACAATCAAAAAAAGACACAGCCACCCAACTGGTGAGTGCCACCGTAGGAATTATCCATGTGAATGAAGAGGGTTGTCCTCTGTACATCGAGGTTACTTCTGCATTAAACAACAATCAAACGGTACCTTTTGGCAAGGCTTATCCTTTGAATTTGGCAAACAACATGAAGAAGAAAGGCTTAAAAGTTGAGTTTACCTATACGCTATCTAAAGCCATGCAACCTGAAGGATGTACGGCAGATGCAGTCATTCAATTGAATGAAATCAATGTAATTCCTTGATTTTCATAAAGTCCATACACAAATAACTCAGCGCTTTCCCAACAATCCTCTTTTCCATTTCATTACATGGTGCTGCTTCGGTGAGGTGTAGGTATGAAATTTTTGCTGGGTCAACGGATAAAAGCAATCCACGAATTTGGTCTAAGCCCCAACCTGATGGCGAATGGGCCGAGGAAGGCATGTTTTGAATGCAATCCATGTCAATTTCGAGCCCTATGTTTTCATCAGCTGACATCGCCTTGACGAAATCATTTTGGAGGTTTCTTTCACCGGTCAGGTAATCTTCATAAAAAGTGGCAAACACATTTTGATCGGCCATGAAATCGGCCATGAACGAATTCAAATAATAGGCATGCAGACCCAGGACAGCATAGGACGTTAAGATTTTCTCTGCCATGGCATACGAAAAAGAATTCCCACTGTGCCTTCTGTCTGTTTCACGGCAATCTGCGTGGGCATCTACATTTATGACGGACGAAGTGTTTTTTGTTTTAGAAGCCCAACGCATCAGCGGAAGTGCATTGTTATGTCCGCCGCCAATCACCACAGGAATTTGATCTGCAGTGACATTGTCAAGCAATATGGTTTCAATGAAATCATCCAATTCAGATACCCAACCGCTTGCTTCGAAAGCATCCAAAGGGGAAGGACCAACCGATTTTACACAACCTAGAAGGGAAAAATCTTGCCCTTGGTATTGCATGGGAAGGAAACAGTTCAAGAAGGCATCGAAAGCATTTTCAGCACCTAGCCGACCATAATTGGCATATGGACCTATCGATTCAGAGATGCCTAAAATTTTAAAACGCGTCTGCACATCCGCATTTGGTAGGTAATCGCCCACTTTGTATTCACCTTCACGCGAGGAAAATGAAAGTTCATTCAAGTACGCTTGAAATGGAATGAAGATAAAGTTACCGTTCGATGATTTCATAAACTTTCAATTTTTCAACGATCCAACCGGGTGTGCGCATGGGTTTTAACTGAGGGGTGGATACAAAAACCAAGGTGGTTTTTGCTTCGGTGATTTTTACGTTGCTTTCATTCCAAATTTCGTAGTGAAATTCCAAGGAGGCATTGTTGAGTTTTACCAATTGTGTAGTAAGGGTCAAGAGGTTGTCATATTTTGCGGGAAGCAAATAATTGATTTCCAAACTTTTTACAGGCAAAAGGATTCCCATTTGTTCGAGTTCACTGTAGACGATTCCAATCATTCTCAGGCACTCCACCCTTCCCATTTCAAGGAACGCTGCATAGTTGCCATAATAGCAATATCCCATTTGATCGGTTTCGCTGTAACGAACCCTGAATTTTATCGAATTTTGGCAGTGTAAATCCACCCTCGAAATTAAGATTTTATTTTGTTATTAAGGAAAAAAGAGTACTTTTGGCGTCCGCTTCTTATTTCACAGCGTCGTTTTTTTCTTGCCCTCCACAAGTAAAAAAAAGATAAAAGTCAATAGCAATTTGACTTTTTTAATAAGATTTTTATGTGGATATTTGTTCACTCGAAATTAACGATACGTAACATTTAGTTAACATTGCTAAAAGTTTGTATTACAAGATATTAGTGTTTTACTGTTAAAAGTTTTTTTATTATGTTAAAGGATCACGAAACGACATGGAAAGCATGTTTGAATGTCATTAAAGACAACATTTCATTACAAGCTTTTAAAGTGTGGTTTGAACCAATCATCCCTGTGAAATTGGAAAAGAGCATCCTTACGATACAAGTTCCTTCGCACTTTTTTTACGAGTGGTTGGAGCAGCATTACATCGGACTGCTCAGCAAGGTTATTAAAAAAGAAATTGGTGCAGAAGCAACGTTGGAATACAGCATTGTAATGGAAAGCAACAACCGTAATGCAACGCCTTACACGGTAAAACTTCCTACGCAAAACTCAAATGCCACCCGAAACACTCCAGTAAACGTTCCCATAGGCGCAACAGAGCATCAAATCCGTAACCCATTCATCATCCCAGGATTAAAGAAAGTGAACATTGAGTCTAACCTAATGCCCATTTTTACTTTCGAGAATTTTATTGAAGGAGATTGCAACCGTTTGGCACGTGCATCAGGATACGCAGTATCGAACAAGCCTGGCGGAACAGCCTTTAATCCTTTGTTAATTTATGGAGGCGTAGGACTTGGAAAAACGCACCTTGCCCATGCCATAGGCATTTCAATTAAGGAACAACATCCCAACAAAACGGTTCTTTACGTGCAATCAGAAAAATTTGCGCATCAATTCATCGATGCCATTAAGAACCAAACCACCAATGATTTCATCCATTTTTACCAAATGATGGACGTATTGATCATTGATGATGTTCAATTCTTTGCAGGCAAAGAACGTACACAAGATGTGTTCTTCAGTATTTTCAACCACCTTCACCAAAATGGCAAACAAATCATTTTAACCTCTGACAAAGCACCGGTCGAAATGCAAGGAATGGAACAAAGGTTACTTTCTCGTTTCAAATGGGGATTAAGTGCGGACCTAACCATCCCAGATTTAGAGACCAGGATTGCCATTTTAGAAAAGAAAATGTACGGAAGTGGCATAGAGCTACCGAAAGAAGTTGTAGAATACTTGGCTTACTCCATTAACACCAATGTTCGAGAAATTGAAGGCGCACTGAACACTTTGTTGGCGCAGGCTTCCTTGAATAAAAAATCCATCAACTTGGAATTGGCCAAGCAAATGGTGGACAAATTTGTTAAAAACACCGCACGCGAAGTTTCCATTGAATACATTCAAAAAATTGTATGTGATTATTTCGATCTTCCAATCGAAATGTTGAAATCGAAAACCCGCAAGCGCGAAGTGGTTCAAGCGAGACAAATCAGCATGTATTTCTCAAAGAAAATGACAAAATCTTCCTTGGCAAATATCGGTGCGCATTGTGGTGGTAAAGACCATGCTACCGTTTTACATGCTTGCAGAACCGTTGTCAACCTTTCTGAAACAGACAAACAATTCCGTCATTACCTAGACGAATTGGAGAAGAAATTAACCCTTCATTAACCAATTGAGGTACACATGTACCTAACCATTACCCACAAAACGGAGCTTGCATTCGTAGAAAGCAAATCAAAATTCATTGGGATTCTCTTTCCATGCCCTCATCTAGATGCATTTAAAGCTGAATTAGCGAACGTAAAAAACACCTACCCCAACGCCTCCCATTATTGTTCCGCAGGTATTTTTGGAAACCCTTTTTCTCACCGATCATCTGACGACGGAGAACCTTCTGGATCCGCCGGAAATCCGATGCTTGGACAACTTCGCGCTGCAAACCTTGTGAATGTTGCTTGCATAGTAGTTAGGTATTATGGCGGCACAAAATTAGGCGTGCCCGGTTTAATTAAATCATACAAAGCAGCTTGTTTTCAAGCCATTGAACAAACTGAACGCATTCCATTTGTCAAAAAAAACATCCTCGAAATACGTGGGAACTATGAAATGCTTATGCGTTTTTACAGTAAAAATCACAAAAAAGGGTGGGAAATGAAGACCCTAACCCTTGCATCGGAAATGGTCATACATGCCCTTCTCGAAGCGGAAGCTATGGAAGATTTCAAAAATAACTTAACTTTATTTCCGCTTTTGGAATTTGACGTAGTCCCTGAAAATCAATAAGATGTGTTATAGCAACTCAAGTACTTCGACCAATGTTAGCTTAGGTAAAAAATTCAATCGACCGGTTGACCATTTGCCTGATACACCCCCCTTGCACTTTGTCTCTGGTTTTCATTTCCCAAAATGGAGAATCGTTACCCAGGAGGCGATAGAAATCATGCAATGGGGACTTATTCCACGATGGTTTAAGGATGCAGATTGGAAAAGCATCGCATCCAAAACACTCAACGCCAGAATAGAAACCCTAGCCGAAAAACCGAGTTTTAAACATTTGATAGCCTCCCAACGTTGCATTGTTCCATCGAATGGATTTTTTGAGTGGCAGACCAGGGGAAAGGAAAAAATACCTTATTTCATAGCGCCAAAAGACGAGGAATTGTTTTGCATGGCTGGACTTTTCGACCAATGGACCGCTCCCGACACGGGTGAAACAATGCGTTCCTTTACCATCCTAACCACCGAGGCCAATGAACTTATGGCCGAAATTCACAATGAGAAAAAAAGAATGCCTTATGTATTGAAACCAGAAGACTGTTTAAACTACCTAGAAAACAGCCATTTACCGATTAATTTTTCGGATTTCCCTTTGATTTTGGAGGAAGAAATGCATGCCCATCGCATTGATAAGAAACTCCTTTTGTCTGAAAACGCAAACCAAGAAGCTGTGAAAGCAATTTTTGTTGATAATATTGGAGAACAAAGTAGCCTATTCTAGCTAGATGATATTAATTTTGTGAAGTTGTAACCATGAAAATTACCCATCTTCTTTTTATTCTTCCTTTCTTTTTTTGCGGATGCATAGAAATCATTGATGACATCACGGTCCACAATGATGGAACGGGCTCCTTTAAGTATTCCATTAACCTAAGTTCCAGTAAAATAAAGGTAAATTCCATTTTAGCTTTGGACAGTCTGAATGGAAAAAAAGTCCCTGACATGGGAGAGATTGTGGAAAAAATTCAAACCTTTAAAAATACCTTGGAAACACAACCTGGGATCTCAAATGTCAAGACAGAATTCAATCAAGTTGAGTTTATTCTGAAGGTTTCGTGCGATTTTACCAACGTAGTTGCTTTGCAAAATGGGATAAAAGAAACCCTTGTGGCGTTAAGCAAGGAGAAAAATACCGAGATCTACAATTCAAATTGGATTACTTGGGATGGCAAAACCCTTAGCCGTTTGATTCCCAACGCCATTGCTGTAAAAGCCAAAACCTATGAAAACTCAGACATGGATTTATTGAAGAACGGGAGCTACACAAGCATTTCACGCTTTGACCGTGCCATCGATAAAACCACCAATGTGAATGCTAAAATTAATCCTTCGAAAACAGCTACCATGCTTCGTGTCAACACGTATGATTTACGTCAAAACAATCACCTGATCGAGAATACCATATCTTTAACGCCTAACTAGGTATGAAACAAACCCTTATTGTACTTTTTTCCTTTGTATGGCTGCATTTGAATGCCCAAAAATCTGAGCAAATCATCCCCCAGGAAGCCGTTACTGTTTTTAGCATCAACAACATCAGCTTGCTGCAAAAAGTCACCATCGATGAATTGATCGAATATGACTTCATGGATGAAATCCACCAAGAATTGTTTGACGGTTCCACCGATCAGAAGTCTTTGAAAGACGCGGGGATAGATTTTGACCAACGGTTAAACATATTTTACGGAAAGAACCTTAAGTATGAGCTTTCTGGATTCACCTTCGGACTGAAAAACAAAACCGATCTGTTCAAGGTGTTTGATGATTTCGACGCCATGGAAAGTCCTTATAAAAATGTGGATGTTTACGGATCCTTCTTCAATAACTTAATTATCCAAAACCAAGCTGCCATTTTGGTGCGAGTTGAACCCCTCGAGTCACATGTCTTGGAGGTGACAGATTCCATTTGGTATTCCCGGGGGAATCTTTCTCCTTATTATGCTGATTTTGAGAATGGGGAAGACAATCCGGATGAAAATGTTATGAATCAGGAAATTGACAGGGACATCCTTACCAAAAACTACAATGAAATGAGGGACAGTGTTCAATTTATCCTTCAGAATGCCTACTTCAAAGAGGTGATGGAAGGATTGTTCGTACAACGTAAATCACTTTATTCCCAAGCGCCCCAGTTTCAAGAACAGTTAACACATACGACAGAAGGTATTTTCTATATGGACAATGCACGTAATTTTGAAAAAACAAATAACCTATGGTATTTGAAAACCGTCCTTCCTTCCCTGTATACCGACATACAGGAAATTTATGAAGGCAATATAATTGTTGGTGACCTCATCCTTAAGGACCACAACATCGAATTTCAAATTACAGCAAAATATGGCGAGAAATTAGGTTCGATTTACCAGGAAATGAACGATTCTAAATTCGATAAGAACATAACAAAATACATCAAAGAAGACCAAGCTGCTTATTTCACTTACAACATAAACTTGCGCAAAGCTTATGACAAAGCGTTTGAGGTGATTGTTCCTATTTTGAGCAAGGAGAAAAACCAGGACATCTCGATGAATGTATTGTTCTTGAAATTAGCAAATGAATTTGTAAACAAAGATGCCCTGTTCAACACCTACAAAGGAAGCATGTTCGGAACCTTTAACGGAATTCAAAAAGTAAAAACCAAAAAAATCGAATTCTTTTACGATGAAGTCACCTTTGAATATGGGGAAAGAACTTCAGAAGCAGAAGAAGACATGCCCATTTTCACGTTGGGATTCACGACCGATCGTCCCGACATCCCAGAATTGGTTCTTTCACACCTAAGCCAAGTAACCAGTAAATTCGAGAAAAAGGAAAATTATTGGATTTATAACAATGCGATTTTTGAATCGGCACCGGTTTACCTCATCAATAAAAACGGTTTGTTGATTGTTACCAATGACAAAGATTTGGCAGACAACCATTCCAACGGCTATGGCGCTGAATCGATTTCAAAAAAAGCGGTAAAAGCCATCAAGAACTCAGGATTTATGACGGCTGCTGCAGACATCAAAATTGCCGCAAGCAAATTCCCGACAGACTTCTTACAACCAGAACAACAAAGATTGATTGAATCTCTGAAAGGAAAATCGGGAAATATGAAACTCACTTCCTCTGATACGTCCAGTAACCAAACCAATGTTTCCTTGGTGTATTCGTATGAAGGCCAAGAAAATTCCGGGAAACATTTATTGGATTTGTTAAACACAATGTATTTGTTGACCAAGTAAGTGAAAAACATAAACAAAGGATTTTTTTTCATCATCTTAACCCTGTTTTTAGGGGCAATTCTCTATTTCCGAAATGATTTGTTTTTAGGTAAGCAATCCCCCAGAATGGTCGACCGTTTGCCGCATGCAGATGTGTTGGCAAGGGTAAAATTTCTTGACCTCTCGAAGGAATTGAACGCCATTCTGTTCAAATACAAATTGCCTATACGTGAATTTGCGGCCCCCGATTTTCTTTTAAGTCAGGCGAAAAACAGTGGTTTGGATGTGCAAAAGAACGTATACATCTTCGCGTCCAAAGACCAGTCCGAATGGGGAGGAATGGTTTCTGTGACGGACAGCGCTAAAATCATTGATGCCGTGGACCGATTTCGAAAAAACACCCAAGTGTTGGATTCATCGGAAAACGGGATTCGGATTTTTCATTTTCCTGAAATGAACCTCAGTGTTTCCTATGAAAATTCGTACTTACTCATTTATTCAGGCAACTTACTCAAAAAAAGATTGGCTGAAATTCATGATTCTGAATACGGTAACATCAGAAGTTCATGGAAAAAGTTTCTGGCCCTTAAAAAATTCAATCAAGAAAAGTTGGTGGTCTTTTTATCTGGGAAACCCTTGAAAGACTATGGGTTTGACTACGCCTTGTTCGCCCATGACAATGATACCTTGAATGTGAATGTTAAGTTTTATCTGGCAAGTAAAGATGCCCTGGGATACACCTTAAAGACAAATGGAAAAGGCCTGCCCTTGGGAAATGAGAAATCAAAATCCATCGAATTGCATCTAAACAAGCCATTTTTACCCGGTAAATCAGGGGATGCGCTGAAGAAACAATTGGTCACCATGGGAAAAAAAATAGGATTTCCTACCCTCGCGTTTTTAGATGCCTGGGAAGGCGATTTGTCCTTTCGAGAAGGGGGAACGGTAAAATCCAAACAACGAATCATTGTTTCTGAATTGGATGAGGATTTCAATGTTCGCGAAGTGACAAAATTTCAAGACATCGAGGTGCCTGGGTACTCGATTGCATTTAACATGAATGAAAAGGGACCTCAATTTATAAACACCTTGTTTCAAAAAGGATTGCTCCGAACGGAAGAAAATAAGTTGCGGTTTTTGTTTTCACCATTGCTCACCATGCGAAAAATGGACAGTTATTATTTCTTCACTTCTTCTTTGCGCACGCCTAAGTTGGTTGATCAATCTGAAAATCATGTGCAATGGAATTATGAAGGTAGTCCATTTCGAGTGGACCTCAAAAAAGCATCGACTCAAGGAATTGAAGGTACCCTGATGCTTCCCGCAAAACAATTGATTTTGAAACTGCAAAAACGAAATGCTAAAAAATCAATCGGCAGTATTTTCTAAAGCGAAGTCGATGTTTAAATAGGTGTTTTTTACCTCTTCAAGAATGCTTAGCACTTCCTCCAGTTCTGAAGATGTCACCAAACGGGTTTTGAAATCTTTAAAATGTGGAATTCCTCTGAAGTAATTTCCATAGTGACGTTTCATTTCTGCAATGCCAACCTTGTTTCCTTTCCATTTGATGCTCATTGCCAAGTGATCTTCCACAGCGGAAACACGCGCATCCATGGTGGGAGGGTCTATCATAATCCCTGAATTCACATAGGTTTTAATTTCGTTAAAAATCCATGGATACCCAATCGAAGCGCGACCAATCATAACGCCATCGACACCATACCTTTCCTTGAATTCCTTTGCTTTTTGTGGCGAATCAATGTCTCCATTTCCAAAGATGGGAATGTGCATTCTCGGATTGTTTTTCACTTCGCCTATCAGCGTCCAATCTGCTTCGCCCTTATACATCTGTTTTCGGGTTCTTCCATGGATGGAAAGTGCTTCAATGCCAATGTCCTGCAAACGTTCCGCATTGTCGACAATGTTTTTTGTTGAATCATCCCAACCCAATCGGGTTTTAACGGTAACGGGAATTTTCACTGCGTTTACAACCGCCTGGGTCATTTTCACCATTTTCGGGATGTCTTGTAAAATACCAGCTCCGGCACCTTTGCATGCGACTTTTTTCACGGGACAACCATAATTGATGTCCAATAAATCCGGGTTAACTTTTTCGATGATTTCTGCCGCGTGTACCATGCTTTGAATGTCAGAACCAAAAATTTGGATGCCAATGGGTCTTTCATATTCGAAAATATCCATCTTTTGGACACTTTTCGCTGCGTCTCGAATCAAACCTTCAGAGGAGATAAATTCTGTGTACATTAAATCTGCACCATGTTTTTTACACAAGGCACGAAAAGGAGGATCGCTTACATCTTCCATGGGGGCAAGCAACAGCGGAAAATCGCCCAATAAAATATCCCTGATTTTTACCATTACAAGAAAAGAGAAGGGTTTTTTTCTTGCATTTGCTTGAGGTATTTTTTGAGGTCCTGCTCTTTGTCTTTTCGAAGGATCATGAGCATGCCATCGGATTCAACTACGATCGTATCTTGGATGCCATCGAGCAATACCACTTTATCTTTTGGCAAATGAATAAGGCAATTGTTTGTATCGAACATAAACACATGGTCACCTACAATGGCATTTTGGTTTTCATCCAACTTCATGTGGTCGATCAAACTTCCCCAAGTACCCAAATCGCTCCAATCAAAATCTGAAAGTACGACGGAGACGTTTTTCGCATGTTCCATTACGGCAAAATCGATGGATATGTCTTCACACGCCGCAAAGGCATTTTTCATGAAGCCTATCTCTGCCTCTGAATTGTACGCTTGGGTATTTTTACAAAATATATCGAACAAATCGGGTTGAAACGAATGCAATGCATTGAGAATGGTTTTGGCTTTCCAAATGAAAATACCGGAATTCCAGACATAATTTCCAGCCGCGACGAATGCTTTGGCGGTTTCTAAATCTGGTTTTTCACAAAAACGATTCACCGCATGCACATCACCCGCGGTTACTTGATCTGCAGTAAATTCTATGTATCCATAGCCCGTATCGGGTCTTGAAGGTTGGATTCCTAAGGTAACCAATTGTCCTTTTTCGGATTCATTGAGCGCAACATCGACCAAGGATTTAAAACGTTCGATTTGCACAATTAAATGATCAGAAGGCGAAATCACGAGGTTTGCCTGAGGGTTTAAATCATAAATCTTTGCAGCGGCAAAGGCAATGCAGGGCGCTGTATTTTTTCTTTCCGGTTCGCAAATTACCTGAAGGGCGGTCAATTCGGGCAATTGTTCCAACACCAAGTCTAGGTAGGATTCATTGGTAAGCACATAGATGTTCGACACCTCAGAGATTTTTTCCATTCTTTCGAAGGTGAGCCTCAATAAGGACTTCCCGATGCCGAGGACATCTAAAAACTGTTTGGGCTTATGTTGGGTAGACATCGGCCAAAAACGGCTACCTACCCCACCGGCCATGATTAAACTATAGGTATTCTTCATCATCGTCTAATTTTATTACGATTGCCAATACGTGGACCAAATAGACCTTTCCGGTTGAGACTTCGGTGCATTCATACCTGGTTCGCCGTTTGTTCCCCTTTTCAAAAGCTTTGTTATTGAGTACAAATTTACTGCTTTTTGGTAGTTTTTCGAGTATCACCTGCCCATGAATGGGTTGATCGTACGCTTGTAATATCCTACTCAAGTCTACGTCGGTGCAAGAAGACGCTTTGAGTTCATAATGCGACTTTTTTAAACTTGCATTCAATTCCTTAGGCAATTCCGGGTGGTCTAGGATCAAGTCTATTAAGGTTCGGTAAGCCAATTTCCATTCAATTCCATGCGGCGCCACTTTCGTTCCGTACTTCACAAAGGTATGGTAGTGAGCAAATTCGTGTAAGGTGGTGAGTAAAAAGGCATAGGGATTCAAATCTCCGTTTACGGTAATCTGAGGTTTCCCTTCCGTTCCTCGCACCCGAAAATCTCCCCATTTGGTTTTTCTCCCTTTTACGATTTTAAAATGAACATTGGATTCAAGCAACAATTGAGAAATCACCCCTGTAAATGCAATGGGTATGTATTTTTCAAAGACATCTTGATATTTTGCTGCTTTATTCTGAATCATTGTCAAAGATAGGAATCCCGTCGCTTGTAGATGGTGTCTGTAAAAATTAATACTAACTTTAACCACGTGAAAATGATTAAAAATATTGGGATTTATTTCCTCATGATGGGATGGGTGCTTCGTCGTCCTAGAAAATTCGGAATTTTCTGGAAGATGCTTATGAGTGAAGTTCATTTAATTGGCATCAACTCAATTCCCATTGTGGCATTGATGTCGACCTTTATGGGAGCGGTCATTTCACTTCAAACGGCTTCGAACATGGACAGCCCATTGTTGCCAGATTACACCGTAGGGTACATCACCCAATCCAGTGTGATCCTGGAATTTTCACCCACCATCATTTCGCTTATTTTGGCAGGTAAGGTTGGGTCCAACATCGCCTCTGAAATTGGAACGATGCGCATCACCGAACAGATTGATGCCTTAGAAATCATGGGTGTAAATTCCTTGAATCATTTGATATTGCCTAAAATTGTGGCCTCCATTTTATACTTCCCCATCTTGGTGATTTTTTCAATGTTTCTTGGCATGTTTGGTGGTTACATCGCGTTGATAGTTTCAAATTTAACCAATACTGAAACCTATGTTTTGGGATTAAGGTCCTGGTTTGAAGTCTCTAATGTTTGGTATGCACTCACCAAAACCGTAGCTTTTGGATTCATCATCGTTTCCATTTCTTCGTTTTATGGATATTATGTTAAAGGGGGGTCTTTGGATGTTGGACGTGCCTCGACCAAAGCCGTCGTAATCAGCAGCGTGGTAATCCTAATCGCGAATTTTATCATTACGAAATTGATGCTTCTATAAAATGATTACGGTACAAAACATCAACAAGTCCTTTGGTAAACAGCAAGTTTTGTTTGACATAAACGCGCAGTTTGAAACGGGGAAAATCAATTTAATCATTGGACAATCTGGACAAGGAAAATCGGTTTTGGCGAAATGCATGGTTGGACTGCACGAAGTGGATTCAGGCAACATCCTTTTTGACGGCAGGAATTTTTCGGAAATGAATTTGACGGATCGAAGTGAGATACGACAAGAAATTGGAATGTTGTTTCAGGGCAGCGCTTTGTTCGACTCCTTGACCGTGGAGGAAAATGTAGGATTCCCTTTGACGATGTTTAAAAACTTAACCAAAAAAGAGCTAAGCCATCGCGTAGACTTCTGTTTGGAACGTGTAAACCTCGCCGGTAAAAACAAACTTTATCCTTCGGAATGTTCCGGGGGTATGCAAAAACGCGTAGGCATTGCACGTGCCATCGCCATGAATCCAAAGTACTTGTTTTGCGATGAACCAAATTCAGGATTAGACCCCAAAACATCCATCTTAATAGACGCGCTGATCAAAGACATTACCTATGAATACGGCATGACCACCGTAGTGATTACCCATGACATGAACAGTGTAATGGAAATTGGTGACAACATACTTTTCATTTACCAAGGTCAAAACTGGTGGAGCGGTGATAAAAACAGCATCATTACCACCGACAATCCAGAAATTGTCAACTTCGTTTACGCTTCGGAGTTCATGAAAGAGATTCGTAATTCCTTGAAAGCGCAAATTCGCTAGCATTCAAATGCGTTCCGCAGGATTATACAAGCAAATCCTCCTCAACGGGTTTGCTACTTTTCATTTCTTTTGTATCTTTGCCATCCAATTTAGCTCAAAGGAGATAAATATTGTGACATGCGGATGTGGTGAAATTGGTAGACACGCTAGACTTAGGATCTAGTGCCGAGAGGTATGCGGGTTCGAGTCCCTCCATCCGCACCAACAAGGTCTCGTTAAAATAGCGGGGCCTTTTTTTTTGAAAATTTTATTGAAAAAACTATGCAAGTAAGTAGACAAGACCTTGATGCACAAAACGCATTGTTAAAAGTTGAAATCGAAAACAAGGATTACGCAGAAAAAGTGCAAAAATCGCTTGACAAACACAGAAAAACAGCAAAAATACCAGGTTTTCGTCCCGGAACCGTTCCCTTAAGCCTCATTCAAAAAAAATACGGAAAGGCCGTACTCGCGGAGGAGCTCAACAAACTTTCAAACGAAGGGGTATCGAACTTCATACGTCAAAACAACATTGAGATCCTTGGTCACCCGATTCCCAAAATGGACGCCGATGTCGTTGGAGACTTCGACCGTCCAGATCAATTTGAATTTATTTTCGAAATTGGTTTGGTGCCCACTTTTGATTATCACTCTGTGTTGAAGGTAGGCATTGAATACAATACCGTTCGCGTGGATGACAACCTTGTTACCCAACAAATTGAGGACATCCAACGACGCTATGGAAAACTCGTCAACGCTGAACATGCCGAAGCAAAAGACATGGTTTTAGGTCAGTTGGTTGAATTAAACGAGGATGGTACAGTCAAAGAAAATGGTGTAAAACACAATACCACGGTGAGCTTGGAATACCTTGACAATCCAAAAGGAATCGAAGTGTTGCTTGGAAAGAAAAAGGAGGATGTCATACGTTTAGACCCTGATTGGGTATCGAAAAATGAAGATGACAAAATTTCTTTACTGGGCATCAAAGCCGAAGACCTTCCCAATGTTGGCCATTCTTTTCAATTCACAGTTACCGAAGTAAAACGAATGGAAAAAGCCGAGATGAATGAAGAATTATTCGCGAAGCTTTTTAGAGAAGGAGAAATTACCGACGAAACAGGACTCAGGGCACGGGTACACAAAGACCTTGAGCAAATGTTCGAACAAGATGCGGACCGTTTGCTTACGCGAAAAGCCTATGATTTATTGGTGGAAAAAGTAGAAATGAATTTTCCAGAAACTTTTTTGAAGAAATGGATAAAAATGAGTTCAGAGAATCCAATCTCAGATGAAGACCTGAACAAAGAATTTGATGGCTATTTGAAATCACTCAAGTGGCAAATGATCCAAACCCGGATTTTTAAGGATGCAGAAATCAGAATTTCCAACGAAGAAGTAATCACATTTACCAAAGGATTGATGTTGAACAACTACGCGCAGTATGGAATTCCTGCACCTGAAGATGCTGAATTGGAAGCGTCAGCAAGAAACATGCTTAGCAACAAGGAACAAGCAAATGGGATTTATGATCAATTGGCTGAACAAAAATTAACCTCTTTTTTCAAGTCCAACATGAGCCTAAAAATGAAACCCCTAACCTACGAGGTGTTTGTTCAAGAACTCAAAAAATAATTATTTCCAATCCAATAGCTGAAGAGGCCCTGTCGCTTTTTGCGTGGCGTATTTCAATTGAATTTCCCTAAGGATGATTTGAATGCTAGTTGTTTTGTGTGTCTTGTGGGCAAAAACCCCTAAGATTTCCCTTGCAGGCATCCCATAGTTTGATTGTAGGCTTTTCAACTTCCCGGAATCCATTTTTGGCGATGCGTAGTTGGCAGGAATTAGGGTGTATCCTCCGTTGATGTTGACCATGTCGACCAATATCTCTAAACTTCCCCCAATGTAATCCCACTCGATGGGGTCGACGGCATCTTTAAGGTTACAAAAATTGACCATTTGTGTACGCAAACAATTCCCTTTGCTCAACAACCACGGCTGTAAATTCGTGAGCGACTCTATGGCTATTTCACCCGTTGAATCTTCATTCGTGTAAATTTTGATTTCCTCTTGGTATAAGGGAATGCTGCGGTGCCGAGGGTCCGAATAAGGCCCAGCGAAAATCGCCAAATCTACCTTATTGGTTTCCAGTGCCAAAAGCAGTTCTTCGGTACGGTATTCCATGAAAAGCAATTTTGCATTGGGCAATGCCTTTCGCAATCGCAGAAAAATATCCGATAACAAATAGACCGCAATGGTGGGAATGACCCCAATCCTGATTTCTTCGAAAACCTTTCCCGACATTTTTTCATTCAATTGGGTTATTTTGTCGTTTTCATTCAGGATTTCACGCAAAATCGGAATGACGGATTGACCATATGGCGTAAGGGTAAGGGGTTGTGTCACACGGTCAAAAACGGGATGTCCCAATTGTTCTTCGGCCTTTTTTACTTGCATGGACAAGGTAGGTTGGGTCACAAAACACCTTTCACTCGCGCGTAAAAATTGCAGTTCCTCACTTAACACCACCAGGTACCGCATCTGTTGTAAAGAAATCATATTGATAATTTTGATTCAAATATAAAAAGTATTGATTAATTCTATAGCGCTTTGCGTATAAATTTGCTGGGCGTAAAGAAATGAACAAGAGACTTTGAAATTTTGTTTTTAATTCATTGCGTGTGGGATTGTTTCCTACTTTTGTTTCGTAACCTTAAAAATCAAATAAAATGTCAACATTAGTTGGAAAAAAAGCTCCGTCTTTCAAAGCATCGGCGGTCGTTAATGGGGGAGAAATCGTAAATGATTTTTCATTGGACCAATTTATTGGTAAGAACCATGTATTGTTCTTCTTTTACCCGAAAGATTTCACCTTCGTATGCCCATCTGAATTGCATGCATTTCAAGCGGTATTAGGAGATTTTGAAGCACGTGGGGTAAAAGTTGTAGCTTGTTCTACAGACACTGAGGAGTCGCATTGGGCTTGGTTACAAACCCCTAAAAACAAAGGTGGAATTGAAGGCGTTACCTATCCAATTGTAGCGGATACGAGTAAAACCATTTCAGAGTCCTTTGGGGTTTTGGCTGGTGAGTATGACTACGACATGGATGGAAATTTATCTGCAAATGGACCTATGATTGCGTACAGAGGATTGTATTTAATTGACAAATCGGGTACGGTTATGCATCAATTGGTTAATTTTTTCCCATTGGGAAGAAACGTGGACGAAGCCTTAAGAATGGTGGACGCATTGCAATATTTTGAAGAACATGGTGAAGTTTGTCCTGCCAACTGGCATAAAGGGGACACGGCAATGAAAGCGACCTTTGAAGGCGTTGCAGACTACCTTACAAATCATTAATCAAAGATTTAAAAGCCACCTTAGGGTGGCTTTTTTTATGCATTCAACTTTCAATAACAATTCAGTGTGGAAATCTAAAGCGATACCCTTGAATACATTTACAAGCAAAGAATTAATTTTAGCCTGAAAAATTTTTTTACATGAAAAATAAAATGAAGATATTCTTTACCTCATTGTTCCTCCTTGCGAGCAGTGTGTACATTTTTGCCCAAGGAAGTTTTGGGGGAGACAGCGCGACGGCAGGTACGGAAGCGACTGCGGAAAAAGTACAGAAAGTTGCGGAGGTTTCTGCATTCAGCTTCTTAATGAAAGGCGGCGTATTCTTGATTCCCATCATTCTATTGTTGTTTTATACCTTGTATGTCATCATTGAACGATCCCTATACCTTCGTCGTGTGACTAAATTTGATTCAAAAATCATGGACAGCATCCGCCCTCACATGCTCAAAGGAAATTTTAAGGATGCCCTGGGAACGATTCAAAGCAATGACACTGCCTATGGGAATGTACTTAAGGAAGGATTGGCCTGTATCGATTCAGACAAAAAAGCATCGGAAGTAGAGTCCAACATGGACAAAGTCGCAAACATTGAGATTGGTAAAATGGAGAAAAACATGGGCAGCTTGGGACTGATTGCGGGCATTGCACCCACCGTTGGTTTCATCGGTACCATTTCAGGGGTTATTAAAATCTTCTATTCCATTTCCATCACAGAAAACGTTTCCATTGGTAACATTTCTGGAGGTCTTTACGAAAAAATGATTTCTTCTGGAGCAGGTTTGATCGTAGGTATTATTGCGTATGCAGGTTATCACATCCTTAACGCCGTAATTGATGCCTATGCTTTACGCATTCAACAAGTGAACTTGGAATTCATCAAATCTACACAACCCTAGGTTATGGCCATCAAGCGAAATAAACGTTTTCACATCGAGGTTGCTACCAGTGCCTTGAGTGACATCATGTTCTTTTTATTGCTATTTTTCTTGATCATATCCACCTTGGCAAATCCCAATGTTATCAAGGTGCCATTGCCAGAATCCAAAACAACCACCAAAACGAATAAGCAACATTTAACGCTTACGGTTACCCAAGACAAACATTATTTTCTCGACAAGCAAGAAGTACAATTCTCGGAACTTGAATCCATGTTGGTAAGCAAGACCAATGAATTAAACGACAAAACGGTGATTTTACGCATCCCTTTTGATTCTGATGTACAAGAATTGGTTGATTTACTCCGCATTGGAATGGACAACAATCTTAAAGTTATCATTGCCACCAAAGGCGATAATTAATTTTCAAAGATTCAGTAGACAAAATCCACAAAAAAGTAACATACGCCATTATCATAGATAACACAAGTGGCAGCAATGGTATTTGAATCATAACCCTTTTCAAGGAAGAAGGTATTGTGTAACAAACTTCTTTGGGTACATCGGTGCATAAATGATGATTCCCAACACGTGATCATATGATCCGCCAACTCCTCATAGGTTTCAAATTTATAGGTAGTGTACCCTCCATTTTCAGTTAAGGTTAAACGAAATCCTTTTTTCTTCGTGGGATAAACTTCATCTAAAAACATAAATTGATTTGTATCATTGGCCCACCAAGGTCTTCTGTCGACATGAAAGAGCCTCCTTTGATTTACATTCTGCAATGTATTTGGTAAAACAACTGAATCATATAAAGTTTGAGACCACGTAAGTTTCATTAATGGATGATTGTTAACCAGTGAAGGCCAGGCGACCTCTAAGTCCTTACCGTAACCGGTTTGCGTAATTGTGTCGCGAAAATAATTGAGTTTTTCAAACAACATTTTCGAAGCTGTTTTTGTATCAAAATTCTTATAATCAATTCGGGTAGGTTGGGCGTGGGTTGCGGTTGCGATGAATAAGCAAAGCAGCAGTTGAATTCTATTGATTGGAATGCATTTGAACTTACTTTTGACGTCTTTCATTTTTAGCATTTTTTTTAATAGAACCCCCTGGAAAGATTTTGTAACATTTAAATCATTTCTGATTTTCAACCTTATGATGCGATGCTTATTACTCCATTTAATTTTGTTGTCCTGTATGAATGGCTATGGTCAACAAAAGCTCATCATTCATGTATATGAGCGTACCGAACACGTTTGTTTTCGGAAAACAACCATAGACTCAACCCTTAACGATCCTGATATCGCTTATGACTTAGATACGGCCCATACCAGATATGAAATCGACTTAGGTAAGCTCACTTCTTCCTACTACGTCAATGACGAACTTCTGAGTGTATTGCCCATTACGCTATTTAAACCCAGTGAAAACCTATTGAAGATTTCCATTATGGAAGAAGGCTTCGATTATGGTTTATTGGTACAAACGGATCCATTTCACGAAAATGTAACCTGGTTTTGGTTCTTGGACCATCAAACCACCGTTAAAAAAATCAGCAAGTTTTACATTGAAAAACCCTCCTAGACAATCCGACATCACCCATGACGCCATGTAGCGTTTACCCCAGACAAACAATCACAATACCTTAACCATGAAAATACTCCTTTTGACCTTGTCTTTGTGCTTTTGCGTTCTGACCTTTTCGCAACAATTGATCATTCAAGTAGATGAGGTTCAATCGTATTACGGAGACACCACTCAGACCTTGGAGGAAGTATTGAATGGGCCGCTTCACGACGACATCCCCGTCCCCAAAAATTGTAGATATGTAATCAATACCGCTAAGCCTTCGGTAGCCTTTTACAGAGATGATGTGCTCGAAATTTCGAGTCCTGTAAAAATTACGTATGACCAAGATTATATGGTAATTGATCTGTTAGAAATAGGATTTGACATTGGTCTCATCGTGAACCTAAACAACGAATCAATCCTACTGTACGACAATCGACCGCCTTATGTAGAGTATATGAAATTCACAAAATGCCAGATTTTAAAGTCCCCTTAATTCTCAAAGATTTATATCGAACAAGAAGTTACAAAAAATGCCTCTCTCTCGAGAAGCATTTTAATGTGGTACCTCCAGGAATCGTGCGCTCCGCCGCGGCGGAGGCGCACAGGGACACAAGGCTACTTGGATACTTGGATACAAGGAGTTAAAAACCCGTGATATTTTTAATGAAATCTCTACCCTTTCCCGTTTTGAGTTCTTTTTCCCTTATAATCGCCTCCCTTTTTGTCTGAAATGTTTCGGAATATATCAATACCCAAGGTCCTTTTCCTTTGGTATATTTACCTAATAACCCTTGATTGTGTTGAATAATTCTTCTTTCAATGTCTTGCGTGAATCCTGTGTATTTCTTTTGAAAAGTCTTGGAATATAAAACATATACGGTAAACATATGTCGCTAACGCAAATCACCAAAAAGAATTATTTGTAATTGAATAGTGATAAACAAAAAACCCTGACGATGCGGTCAGGGATTTAATGTGGTACCTCCAGGAATCGAACCAGGGACACAAGGATTTTCAGTCCTTTGCTCTACCAACTGAGCTAAGGTACCAAGCTTTGGTGGACTGCAAAATTACATCTTTTTTAATTTTAGGCAAATGCAAAGTAATAGAATTTCAATTCTTCGCGATAAATGTCGAATTCATTAAAGATTGTACCTTTGCTTAAATGAGTCATTTCCCAAGCATTTACGCCCTAGACATCGGCAATACCCGCGCAAAACTCGCCCTTTTTGCGGATGACGCTTTGCATTCAATTTCTTTTGCAGACAACCCGGATTCCTTAAAATTACTCCTGACGCATGGTTTCCCCATTGTGGTTTCCAATGTTTCCCACACGGAATGGACCGATGCCCTTTCCCTACTTCCAAATCCAATCCTCGACATTCAACGTGAAGGGAACTTGCCTTTTCATTCAAACTATGCTTCGCCAAAAACGCTGGGAATGGACCGCATCTGTAACATCGCCGCACTTTGCAATCCGCACCAAATAACGCAAAACCGACTGGTCATTGACATTGGCACTTGTGTTAAAATGGACTTTATCGATGAAAACAATACGTATCTTGGTGGTTCCATTGCGCCTGGCATTCAACTTCAGCTGAATGCTTTGCACGATTACACAGCCCAGCTCCCGAAACTTTCACCAGAGGAATCATTCTCAATTTTACTTGGAAACGATACCCATTCTTCAATGCAAAGCGGTGTCATGGGTGGAATTCATGCAGCCATCCAATGGAGAATCACTGAATTTAACAATCGTTATCAGAATTTACAGGTGTATATGACTGGGGGAGATGCCCATTATTTTGATTTGGTCCAAAAAAACAACATCTTTGTGGACGAAAATTTAACCCTTAAAGGGATTTATGCTTTATACAAAATTCAAAGTCTACCTATTTAACATCCTGCTTTTCGGACTGAGTATTTCTGCCTACGGCCAACAAATGGTATCGCACCCCCTCACCTATTTTGGGATTGGCGACCATCAACTTCAAAACCATGGTATTTATTCGGCTTTGGGAAATAGCTACAGCGCTGTTTTTGACTCTACCCAACTGAATTATTTAAATCCAGGGACCTACGGAACCTTGAGTACAGGAAATACCTTGCTAACACTCGGAATCAATGAACGCATCTCGTTTTTCAGCCAAGGTTCAGAAAGCATGGTTAAACCCGTTGGTACGTTAAATCACCTCATCTTAGGTTTTAAGATAAAAAGACACTTTGGGATGGCCTTCGGTATCAAACCCTATGCTGCCAAGGGATTTTACATGAGCGAAAAGGTTTTCACAGGCGTTGACTCCATTAAAAACACCTATCAAGGTAAAGGATATGTCAACGATGTTTTCGTAGGCGTCACTTATGCGCCCATCGCCACCAAATCAACCTACCTTGGATTCGGCGCAAACCTCTCTTATTTATTTGGCTCCGTTGAAAACCAACGTACGAGCCAACTCATTCTTGGAACCACCACCTCTGGAGGCATCATGTTGGATAACATCCGTGTACAATCTCCCAAAGTAGAATTGGGCATCGCTTATTCTCAAAGAATTACGGATCGCTACACCCTTAAACTCGGAGGGACCTATTTCCCTACCCAATCTTTTAACGCCACCCTCAATCATTCCTTTTACACATCAACCAACCTTAACAACGCCAATCTTTACGACACCCTTTTTTCAGATGCTTACAAAGGAAAGGTGACCCAAAATCAAAATTTTTCAATCGGGATGACACACGAAATAAAATTGAAAGACTATAAACACAAGAGCAAAACCCTTCACCCTAATTTATTGGTTTCCTTTCAATATGCAAGGAAAGGTACCGTCAACTATCAATTTGAGGGGTATACCTTGGATTCTTTGAATTTAAGTGCGACACAATATTCAAATCGTTTGGGAGTGGGCATTGAATTTTCACCAGAAAGCAAATTGCTTGAAAACCAATCAACCCTTCAGTTTTTTGATAAGTTTCATTATCGATTGGGTGCTTACTACGGTAACTTACCCTATGCTGATTACCTCAATAATCCTTTTCAAGACAGGGGGGTAAGTTTGGGCTTAGGCATTCCACTTTTGTCAACACCCTCTTTGTCAAACCTCAACATCTCTGTAAACCTTGGACAAAGGGGAACCTTTAAAACAGGCAGCTTGCAAGAAAACTACCTCTCCATCCAATTGGGTGTCATCGTATCTCCAGCTTCCTTTGAACGATGGTTTAGAAAACGCAAGGTGGATTAAGCATGAAATGGCTGGCCTTCTTTACAATCGCGCTTACCCTGATGGCATGTGAAAACAACTTAGAAGATGTACAACGCGTAACCTTCAATTCCAAATCACCAGACGAAGCCATTGTAAACTTCCAAATGGTCTACAGCGACTCTGGTTTTGCAAGGGTAGAATTGTTTTCTACATTGGCAGAAACCTTTCACAAGCCCGCGCACATTACGCAAATGAAGGATGGTTTAAAAGTGAATTTCTTTTCCGCTACCGGCGAAATCATTTCCACCCTTACTTCAAAATATGGAGAAGTAAATTTTTCTACAAACCAATTAATGGTGCGTGATTCTGTACGGTTATACAACCACAAGAAAAAACAAACCTTAAAAACCGAAAAGTTGTTTTGGAACCAAAAAGACAGCAGCATTTACACCGAAGAAAAAGTAATTGTGACGTCACCAAAAGGATATTTCACGGGCACGGGATTAAAGACCAAACAAGACTTCAGTCGTTATGAAATCATGAAACCTCAAGGCCACGTGTTTTTGGAAAAAGAAGATGAACTAAATTAGCACTATGAAAATTTACAATAAAATCATGCTTTATTTTTGGCTATTGGCAGCCATTGGAAGCTTCGCCATCGTTACCTTTAACGGAATTACCGAAGGGTTTGCTCGTTGGACCATGTATTATACGTTTACAGTGATGGCCCTTCTCATGTTTGTCATGAAACGCTACATGGTGAAACGTTTTGAAAAACACCAATCTTTTTTAAACGAACAGAATTCTTCTGATAAAAAATGATCCCCTTCGTTTGGCGGCTTGGCGAAGGTGGCGATTTACACCTAAAAACTTCATACGAAGAACCGCACTTCAATTATACGAAAAATTGTCATACGGAGCACTGAACCGCCACTTTTGCCAAACCGCTGTTAGTACCAGCAACTTTTCAAAATTCTTCAACGAATGGGGCAGTCTAAACTACATTTTAAATCGAAGTTATTTGTTTCGCCTTTTGAAAATTGAGCCTTTTTTAAAGATTAAAACGCAGTATACGTATAATCGAGTTTGGAATTATCGTCTTCTACAAAACTAAAATCGTTTCTTTTCATCAAAAATTATCCATTCAAATAGAATAAAACCATCTCATCAAGTTTTAAATAAATAGATTGACAACTTAATTTAGATTTGAATTTGAATTTAGAAAACATGAAAAAGACAGTTGGTTATTTATTTATTGCATTGCTTGCTTTTTCCTTTGCGATTAGTTGCAAGAAAAAAAAGCAAGAAGTGACGGAGGTCGTCGACCCCAACTTGGCGAGTTTCGAGAATATGAAGATTCATATTTTCAATCATAATTGTACAAGTTGTCATAATGTTGGAGCTACGAGTAATTTGCAGCATGGCCTGCCATTAGAAGGAACCAGCGTTTACGAAAAGTTGTTCAATGTTGTCCCTCATAATGATGACGCAGAACTAGCTGGTTTGCGATTGGTGGTTCCTGGGTATCCAGATAGCAGTTTTCTTTACACAAAAACAAATTGGAATGCCTACCCTACCTATCATTTCGGGAATCAAATGCCATTAGGGGCAGATTTATTAACGTCTGATGAATTAGAGTTTATTCGCCAATGGATTGCAGCTGGTGCGCCAAAAACTGGAGTAGTAGCCAATTCTTCTTTGTTACATGCTCATTAAAAACTATTAAAATGAAAAAATTTCTTTTCTCTCTAGTTATACTAGTTTCTATTAGTTCATGTGTTAAAGACATTAAATATGACCCCAATGCAATTCCTGAATGGGCAGGACTACCGCCCCTAGCCGCAGATAGCGGTATTCAGTTACATATTGAACCATTTCCCATTCCGGCCAATTTTGAGCGCGAGATTTTCTTGCGAAAAGATTTAAATAATGGCGAAGAGATTTATGTAAATAAATACCGCAGTTTATCCAGACCTGGAACACACCATTTTGTATTAAGCACGCTATTTTCGACAGATAACTTTCCGTTACCAGAAGCAGATCTGATGATCGATCAAAACAACATGGACGGCACGTTTAATTTATTATCGCAAGTAAACCGCGATTTCATTTTATTTGAAGCGCAAAACGCCGATTATACCCTGTCATTGCCTGATGGTTACGCTCTGCGTATGCCTGCAAACATGAAGCTACTAACCAATTCTCATTACTTTAATAAGACGGATAAAGTTCGTTTCGGAGAGGTTTATTGTAATTTGTATACCCTTCCTAAAAATCAAGTTCAACAAGTGCTCGAAAACGGAGTGCTTGGAAACGAAGAGTTCACACTTCCGCCAAATGCAACAACCACTATCGTCACACAAGAGTTGTTTGATAAAACCACTCAGATTATTCTCATGACACCACATTATCATCGAAGAGGTCAGTCTTTTACTGTACAAATTGTTGGTGGACCAAATGACGGACAAACTATCTTAGAGAGTTTTGATTACCAACATCCAACAGTTGGTTATTTTACCAGCTCACCACTTATTTTACAACCGGGTGAAGGCTTAAAAACAATCGTAACCTACAAAAATGAAGGAGGAAGTCCTGTAAAATATGGTGTTACCAGTGAAGATGAAATGAACTATTTGTTTTACTATTATTTTCATCCTTGAGTTATGAAAACAACAATAAAAGCAGTGTTTTTAAGTTTCCTTTTTGGATTAATAGCACAAGCACAAGATTCATTAACTGTTTCTTATCCCAAATGGAGTCTTGAATTGGGGGTTTCGGAAACCAAGAATAAAGGTATTGATGGCGTGATTGGTTTGGAAAACAAAGTTTACTCCGTAATTCATCCTTATACTTTTATAAGTGCAGATTTTAATTTTAGAGTGCGAAAAGCCAATAGAACGTATGCAGGAATTGAGTTTGGATTTCACAACAATCAGCTAGTGGATCAAGCCTTTCAGTTTAATCTAACAATTGGCGGCAATTATAAGGTTTGGAGGCCTTTTTATGTCGGATGGGAATTTGGATTGGGCTTTCAGCAAGCAAGAAGGGCAGATTTGGTTTATCGATATAATGGTACTAGCTGGGAATCGGAAATTTACCCTGGAAAATTCCAATATAACAGGCAGTTTATTCGTGGTCAGGTTGAATATGGTTATCGCTTCAAAAAAATACCTATCGATGTGTTTGGTTTTCAAAACATCACTGTTGTCAGGCATTGGTTCGGTAAAGACATTCCCTTGGGATTATTGTACTCTATTGGTGGAATTGGAGTTAGATACCATTTAAAGTAATGTATTGCTTCACACTATTGGTAGGAAGCATCAAACGATGATTGTTTAGATTAATCCATGTTGAAGTGCATTAATTTCACAAAAATGCTGAACTTTAGATCATGAAAATTCTGCAGCTCAAATTCATACCGGCGCAAATCCTGTTTTGGACGATTTTTACCATGTATTTGACCTTACCTGAATACTTTTCAGGGTATGACGAAACCAATTATTTCATAGATTCTTTGCTGACATTTGGCTGTGGAATAATACTTTCATCAGGGTATCATTATACCCTTAAACGCATGCAATTTGATTATACGTCTTCAGTGAAAATAGTAACCGCTATTTTTTTCGGCTCCCTTATTACCTTGTTTATCTACACGGCAATCACATATGCGATTTACTGGGATAAAATTATAGCTGAAACTGAACGCAATCAAGTTTCTAACATCGCTTTTTTTATTTCATCCTTAGTTGGTGCAATAGTTGTAGTTATTCCATGGTATTTATGTTACCACCTCGTTGTTTTTATTCGGATTTACCTTCAGTCTGAAAAAAACAAATTGGAGGCAGAAAATGCGTTAACCAAACTGCAATTGACGAACGTCATTTCTAAAATGAATCCCCATTTTTTGTTTAATACCCTCAATACAGTGAAATGGTTAGTCAATCAGAATTCTTCGGAGGCCAGAAGAGCCATCGATCAGTTGAGCGATATATTGCGCTATAATATCCAAGAGAATGATTCGATGAAGACCATTAGAGAAGAGTTGGAGATCGTTCAGAAATACTTAACCATCGAAAAAATGCGGTTTGAAGATCGGTTGACATATTCGTTCGATATTGAAGAACAAGTGATGATTCAAAAAGTGATTCCTTTTATTATGGTGAATTTGGTTGAAAACGCCATAAAACACAGCATTTCTAAGCTAGAAGAATCATGCCATATTCAAATTGTAGTATGCGAATCGGATAGTAAAATAAGTATTCGAGTGTCCAATACAGGTAAGTTAAATCCGACAGCTACAGTCGGTATTGGACTAAAAAGCATTGAAGTTTTATTGAAAAACCAATTCCAGGATGACGGTTCTGTAAACATCATTCAGAAAACGGACAATCTTGTAGAAGTCACTGTTAACTTCCCGATTTATGTTGCCTAAAATAACTGCAATTATTGTTGATGATGAAAAACCTGCAAGAGAAGAAATGATGCTAGCTCTTGCTGCATTTGAAAACATAGAGATTTTGGCCATGTGCGCAAATGCCACAACAGCAATTGATCGCATTGAAGCTCTTAAACCAGATGTGGTTTTCTTAGATGTTGAGTTACCTCGAATCAATGGCTTTGATTTATTAAAGGAGCTGAACTACCTTCCGGAGGTTATTTTTTGCACGGCTTACAATCAGTTTGCAATAGATGCCTTTGAAGCACATGCGGTAGATTATTTATTGAAACCGATTCAACATGAACGCCTAGCACAAAGCATTAAACGACTAACCATTCAACTAAATGATAAAACATTGAGAGAATTGTCATACAAACGCTTTTTATTAAAATCAGGCTCACAGGTCTTTCTTACCAATTTGGCAGAGATCTTTCTATTGGAGGCAGAAGGAAATTATACTCGCTTTTACTTCAAGGATAAGAAGGTGTTAAAGTATAGTACGCTAAAAATGCTTCAAAAAGAGTTGCCAGAACTTCATTTTATAAAAATAAATAGAAGTCAAATTGTTAATCAGAACCATATTCAACACATGCGGGATTTAGGTGATAATATAGAAATAAGGTTGATCAATCAGAAAGTGTTGATGGTGTCGAGAAGTGTTACAAGTGTTATGAAACAGCTGAAGTAGCAGAACAAACGATCTTTTTTTTAATGTGAGTATGAGCAAGTAAAAGCACTGAACTTAATCCAAAATAATAAGCACCATGAAAATTGCTAATTATCGACAAATTGCAGTTGAAAGAGTTGTTGGTACTAACTCCACTGTAACTATTCGTCCTTTTAATTGTCTTAGTTACATGCGGTTTTTGTTGCCTGTTTTTTTAGTCTTCTTTTGTTTCCCGGTCCTTTCTCAAAGATTTTTGAAGGGAACCGTTTTAGACGAAAAACAAAATCCCATTGCTTACGCGAAGGTATTTGTGAAAAATGACCCAAGCCAGCGAACGGTTGCCAATGAACTTGGTTATTTCGAAATGGGCCTGATGCCAGGAGAATACTATTTAGTGATGCAAGCAACCGGTTTCGAGGACCGAGAATCTTATTTGGGAATGGGCGACGTCGACGTTGTAAAAACCTTTCAACTTTTTCCAAGCAATGTAAAGCAAATGGAGGACGTTGTGGTCTCTGTAAAAAAATCCAACCCGGGTAGGGAAATCATGTTGAAAGTCGTCAACAAACGAGACACCCTTAACCCTTGGAATTATCCACACACGGTAGATGTTTACATCAAAGCCTCTGAAAAACTCGTGTTTCCCGTAAAAGAAAAAAGTGCCCAACAAGCGGACAAGGAAACTGACGAACCCGATTTTGAGGTGCCAAAGGACACTGTTTCCAATTCAATGAACTTGGTAGAAGTACAACTTGAGCGTTCTTTTTCACCTCCCAACAAGGTTAAAGAAATCCGTAACGCCTACGACTTGCATGGCAACGCCAACAACTTATACTACACAACCACTGTAAAATCCAACTTTAATTTTTTTGAGAATTTATTGTATTTAAATGATTTGCATGAAACCCCTGTAAGCTCCCCAATTTCTGTACCTGGTATTTTATCTTACCGCTATCGACTTGAAGAAAAGTATGAGGAAAATGGAAGGATGATTTCAAAAATAAAGGTAATTCCAAGAAATACAGCCACCACCACGCTTGAAGGATACATCTATGTAATCGACAGTCTTTGGATGGTACAAAAGCTTTCCCTTACGATGAACAAAGGAAACCTTCTCATTTACGACAACTTTACGATCGACCAAGAATTTGAGCACCCGGGGGATAGCATTTGTGTCTTAACAAAACAGACGCTTACCTACGGAGTGAAATACAAATCAGAAACTTCAAAAGCCAGCACCATTGCGGTTTTTTCGGATTACAATTTCAAACCCAATTTTCCTTCCAAATATTTTAGCAACGAGTTAGCCACTACGGAAAAGGAAGCCTATGAAAAGGATTCTAGCTATTGGGTGAACAAACGTGCATTCAGTCTTACCGAAGCAGAAAAACGATTCATTCTTGTAAAGGATAGCATTAAGGAAGCACACAATAAACAATCGTATTTAGATTCAGTGGATGCCATATTCAATAAAATCACAGTATTAAAAGTACTTTGGTTCGGAGTCGAGCACCGAAACCGTGCTGAAAGACTGCAATATACCATTGGCTCTTTGGCTACCATGGCACAACCGATTGGCATCGGAGGACCGCGCGTCGCTCCTAACTTTTATTACTTCAAAAAATGGGAAAACCAACGCTCTTTTGATTTGTTCACGAGGGTTTCCTACGGTTTTTTCAACCAAGACCCCAAAGGGAGCATTTGGACCAAATATCGATTTTCACCCTTCCACATGGGTGATGTGAGCGCTTCGATTAGCCACGACTTCGATGTTATCAGGGGGTTCGACGCCATTACACAAATTTACCGCAGGAACAATTTCATAGAGGCTACCCAAATGAATCTCGGGGTAAATTATGAAATCTTGAATGGTTTTTACGCCGATGTCAGTATGAATTTTGCAGAGCGCAGGAGTCTACAGAATTTTAAGTTTATGACCCTCACCGATGGCTTCATTCCCAACGACAGCGCAATGGCTTTTGATCCATACCAAGCCATGATTGTAAACGTCGGTTTTTCATTCACGCCAAAACAAAAATACATGCGCGAACCCTACCGCAAGGTCGTATTGGGTTCTGCTTGGCCGACCTTCTCAGTGTCCTACAAAAAAGGGGTGCCTTCTTTGTTTGGGAGCGACATCAACTACGATTACATAAGTTTCGCAATCGATCAAAATTTCAAATTGGGTTTGCTTGGGAATTCCAGTTACCGTTTGGCAACAGGATCCTTTTTAACGTATAAACAAGTCCGCGAACCTGACCTAAGGTATCAGCGCCGAAGTGACCCGATTTGGTTTTCAAATCCACTCTACTCTTTTCAGGGACTTGACAGCACCTTACCGACCAAAAGCTGGGTGCATGAAGCGCATTTCGTACACCATGACAACGGAGCCATATTAAACAAGATTCCATTTATGAAAAAGACCCGAATTGGATTGGTTTTCGGAGGCGGAGCGATGTATATTTTGGAACACGACTACCAACATTATGAATTGCTTGGTGGGCTTGAAAGGAATTTTAAATTATCGAGAAGACGTCTACGCATCGGAATATACGGCTGTGTATCGGATGGCAATAAATCTAAAACGGCAGGCACGTGGAAGGTCTCCTTTGCCCTATTGGACGATCGAAGTATGAAGTGGAATTTTTAATTCGCTGCGTCTTGGCTCTTTTTGCGAAAGCTAAAAATACTTTTTCGATGAATCAAAATGATGAAAGCAACGCCAACGGAAATGCAGGAATCGGCAAGGTTCCAAATGGCAGGAAATACAGCTTGCCCTCCTACCAATGGCATCCATTTGGGCCAATAGGCATCAAACTGAAACATATCCACTACATTGCCAAATAAGAATCCTTTGTTTCGAACCTCCACAGGGTAGGTCATTCCAAATTGATTGCAATCCGCTTTAATACCAGAACCTTGTAATTGGTTGTAACTTTCACAAGGATCAAAAGCGAACCAAAAATCATAAAACATGGAATCGATTAGGTTTCCTGTGGCACCTGCCAAAATCATCGACAGAGAAATGAGGAAAAACGTTTTCGCTCCTTTTTTGATTTCGAGGAAGACGTAGTAAACAATTCCCAGAATGGCTACAATCCTAAAAATACTCAACGCAAGCTTTCCGTAAATGGACGAGCCCAGTGTGGTACCGAAAGCCATACCTTGGTTTTCGATGTAATGCAAAGCGAACCAATCTCCAAGGATGTACCTGGTCTCATTGGGTGTAAAATTGGTTTTGATGTATATCTTGAGGATTTGATCCAAGATCAACAACAACGCAACACATCCTGCAACTAAAAGAATACGTTTTTTCACTTATTTGTTTTGCGCATTCTTAGCATCGATTCCCATGGTTGCATGGGGCACCAAACGCAATCTTTCTTTGGGAATCAATTTTCCAGTGGAACGGCAAATTCCGTAGGTTTTATTCTCAATGCGAACCAAAGCAGCTTGCAAACTTTGAATAAATTTTTCTTGTCTTGCCGCCAGTTGAGCCACTTCTTCTCGAGACAATGTTTCAGAACCATCTTCCATCATGTTAAAAGTCCTGCCTGTATCGTCGGTACCATGGTCGTCTTTGTGCGACAAAGATCCTTTCAACAATTCAAAGTCGATTTTTGCTTCTGCCAATTTATTGTGAATTAATTCCTTAAATTCAATCAAGTCCTCATCGGAGAACCTAGTTTTTTCTTGTGCCATAGCCTAGTTTATTTGAACGATAACAAATATATCATTTTAATCATACGGTAGGATAAAAAGTAAAAATCTTACAAAAAAGGTAATACACTATAAATATGTAACTTCGTTGTATGATTCAATTGTTTGCAGGGAATAGGCCTTATTCAATCCTCCTTTTACCGCTCCTTATATTTGGATTTCATGTTTTTAACCATGCACATTTTGCGGGAACATCTCCTGAATTTTTGGATTTTGGAATGTGGGGAAGGCTGGAAAAACCAATCACTTCAAACGCCTTGCTTTGGCTTGAGGGACTCAGTGGACTCTTGGTTTTCGCTCAGGCTTTGGTGCTCAATTTTATCTACAACACCTACGAATTCCAGGAAAGAAACACTTATGTTGTTTCCTTTGCTTTTGTCGTTTTGTCCTCGTTTTTTAGCTCCTTTTATCTTTTGGAAGGCATGTCCATCGGACTGATATTTCTCAGCATGGTTTTTTACCAATTTTTCAAACTCAACCAAAATGAAAGTAGCAACCATGCCATTTTCAACGGGGCGTTTTTCCTCGGTCTGTCCATCACATGTTACCCTCCTTTGCTCATTGGACTTCCCTTTTTTGCCTCGATGTACCTCATTGGACGGCCATGGAACCTACGGTCTTTTATTGTGTTTCTATTGGGTGGGGGTGTTGCACTTTTCTATGGGGTGATGTATCGATTGTTTTATCATTTGCCACTGGGAGTTTATTGGCCTCAAGGACATTCCTTTCTTTTTCAATCTACTTTGGCAAATGACGTCGTTCTCGGTGCACTCATAGTGACAGGGGTTTTCTCACTGATGGGACTAAGGGAACGAATAAAAACGGCATCCAATCGACTTAAAAAGAAATTTCAAATGATTGGTTTTTCGCTGGTTGCACTTCTCACTGCCTTTTTTTGTGAAGGGTTTTTATACACCGGGAGTCCAAAAATGCATTTATTCCTTGTGCCGCTTTGCTTGCTGTTTGCCTTTCCTCTGCTTCAAAAAAGAATGCGCTTTGCTACGTCGATACTCGTATATATTTTTCTTATTTATAATATTTTGAAATTTTTGTAGCTCAATTTTGGAACAATTATTATTAACCTTATGTTAATTAATTGTTAAATACGATAAACTTGAAATTTAGTCCTTTCTCCCTTCTGTATTCTTTTTCAGAGAAATTTTTAGTCGGATTTTTTGAAACAGAGAAAAACTGTTTAATGATTTCATTGAAATGTTAAACAAAAAATATATACATTTGAAAACGATTTAGTTACAAATTGAAATGCTAAACGTGGAGTAACCGAAAATCCTTAAGAGTAGGGCAAACTTAAATAATTTACTATGGAAAATTTATTATTAGCAAACGGTGCAAAAACTGCAGAGCAGTTGGCACATGTTATCGACCCGAGTAATTACGTAGCGTTTACGTTTTTTATCGGAACCATGGCCATGATGGCTGCTTCAGTATTCTTCTTTTTTGAGTTAAACAACACCCCTCAAAAATGGAGAACGTCCGTTTTAGTTTCTGGACTCATTACCTTCATTGCAGCAGTGCACTACTACTACATGAGAGGGTACAACCTAGAAACAGGTGAATCACCAACATTCTTCAGATATGTTGACTGGATTCTTACCGTGCCATTAATGTGTGTTGAGTTTTATTTAATTACCAAAAAAGCAGGTGCTAAAATCGGTTTACTTTGGAAATTAATTTTCGCTTCATTGGTGATGCTAGTAACTGGTTACATTGGTGAGGTTTTAGACGAAAACAACAGTGTACTTTGGGGAATTATTTCTGGAGCAGCGTATTTCTACATCGCATATTTAATTTGGTTTGGAGAAGTTGCGAAATTGGCTCAAACGGCTGGACCTCAAGTTGCGAAAGCGACAAAAATCCTTGCTTGGTTTGTATTGGTAGGATGGGCTATTTATCCACTAGGATATATTCTTGGAACCCCAGGTGGATTGTTTGGAATAACATTCGTTGCAGATCCAAAAGATGGTGAAGCAGCAATGGACATCGTATACAACATCGCAGATGCTGTAAACAAAATTGGATTCGGTTTGGTTATCTATGCTTTAAGCAGAAAAGAAGACTAAACAGATCTACACTTCACATCAAAGGGCAAAAACGAATTCGTTTTTGCCCTTTTTGTTTTATACAAATGCCTTAAAATGATACATTAGGTTTTCACAATCGAACATCCTTACCCATAAAATAGTAACTTTGCACAAGAAATTTAACTATGAAATTTGGTGTGGTAACTTTTCCTGGATCCAATTGTGACCAGGACATGGTATATGTTTTAAAGGATCTTTTAGGTCAAGAAGTGGTTTCACTTTGGCACAAAGACACAGATTTACAAGGCGTTGACATGGTCGTATTGCCGGGAGGATTTTCCTACGGTGATTATTTACGATCCGGTGCCATTGCTAAATTCTCTCCCATTATGAACGAAGTCATCCAGCATGCTGGAAAAGGAGGATATGTTTTGGGCATTTGCAATGGTTTTCAAATTCTTACGGAAAGCGGATTGCTTCCGGGTGCCTTGCTTCACAATGCCAACCAAAAGTTTATTTGCAAAAATGTTTACATCACACCCAACACGCTCAACAGTCCAATAACCAAAGGCTTGGTGAAAAATGAAGTGTATAAAATTCCGATTGCGCATGGAGAAGGTCGTTACTACGCTGACGAAGCCATCTTGGAAAACATGCAAGCGAACGATCAAATTTTGTTCAAATATTGTCGAGTAGATGGTAAAATTGACGAAGCGCACAATCCCAACGGTACCGTTCAAAACATTGCAGGTGTTACAAATGCCACGAAAAATGTCTTTGGAATGATGCCACACCCTGAACGTGCTTCAGATGTTTTGTTGGGCAATGTCGACGGAAAAGCACTGTTTGAATCGCTACTTAATTTCTGCTAAGAAATGAAAATACTATTATTGGGAGCTGGCGGTCGTGAAAATGCTTTGGCTTGGAAAATAGCCCAAAGTTCCATACTTGATGAATTGTTCATCGCCCCTGGCAATGCCGGTACCAAACAGTATGGAAAAAACGTCTCCCTGAACCTTTCAAATTTTCCTGAAATCAAAGATTTTGTTCTTAAAAATGGTATTGAAATGGTGGTCGTTGGCCCTGAAGAACCTTTGGTTAATGGCATTGCTGATTTCTTTAAAACCGACCTTGCCTTGCAAAAATGTGCATTGATTGGGCCTTCAAAGCTGGGAGCACAGTTAGAAGGCAGTAAATCTTTCGCGAAAGAATTCATGTTTAGACATAACATACCCACTGCAAAATACGGAGCTTTCACTGTGGACACTCTGATGGAAGGCATCCATTTTTTGCGAAGCATGAAACCACCCTATGTACTCAAAGCTGATGGCTTAGCAGCTGGAAAAGGGGTTGTTATTTTAGAGGAATTGGTCGCTGCTGAACAGGAACTCACCCACATGTTGTTGGACGAAAAATTCGGCGATGCAAGTAAAACTGTAGTGATTGAACAGTTTCTTAAAGGCATTGAGCTTTCTGTTTTTGTGGTAACCGATGGTATTTCCTACAAATTATTACCTGAAGCAAAAGATTACAAAAGGATTGGCGAAGCAGATTTAGGTGAAAACACCGGCGGAATGGGAGCTGTTTCTCCTGTGCCTTTCGCTACGCCTGCTTTCATGGATAAAGTTGTAAATCAAATCATTATACCCACTGTTAAAGGATTAGGGAAAGAAAAAATCGACTATAAAGGATTTATATTTTTCGGTTTAATCAATGTGAAAGGGGATCCTTATGTGATTGAATACAATTGCCGAATGGGTGACCCAGAAACGGAAGTAGTCATACCACGAATCAAATCCGACCTTTTAGACCTCTTGGAAGGCGTAGCCTCTCAAACCCTTTCCGAAAGAGACATACAATTCAATGAAAAGTCCGTTGCAACCGTAATGATGGTTTCGGGTGGCTATCCTCAATCGTATGAAAAAGGCAAAATCATCTATGGCCTGAACGGGATTTCTGACAGTATGGTTTTTCACGCAGGAACCACCTCCGACGGTCCCCAAGTGATTACCAATGGCGGAAGGGTATTGGCCGTAACCTCCTATGGAAAGAACATTTCTTTGGCGCTGGAAAAATCCTATGATAATATTAAAAAAATCACCTTTGAAAATGCCTATTTTCGTAGAGATATTGGTAAAGATTTAATTTAATGTCGGACATACAACTCGTTTTACTTTCCTTGGTTTCTTCGGCTTTCTTTTCAGGAATGGAACAGGCTTACCTTTCCTCCAATCGTTTGAAAATTGAAGTAGAAAAATCAAAAGGAACCCTGAAAGGTAAAATCAATGGATTGTTTTACAAAAACCAATCTACCATGATTGCCATGATGTTGCTTGGGAATAACATTTCCCTCGTTGTCTATGGAATTTCATTCGGGAAAATTCTAGTTGGAGACACCCATCAACTTTGGGGCATTCACGACCAAGTCTTGGTATTGATCATCCAAACCATACTTTCAACCTTATTGGTACTCATCGGTGCGGAATTTTTCCCGAAAGCAATCGCGGCGATCAACCCAAACAAGTTTTTAAACCTTGGGACTTTTCCACTTTTGGTGGTGTTTATCCTTCTTTACCTCCCTACCCAATTCGTTCTTTCCCTGAGCATGTTACTGCTGAGAGCCACAGGTTCAAAAATGAAGTCCTCGGTAAAAGTCTTTTCAAAAGTGGATTTGGAACACTACGTTGAAGACATAAATGCGCGAATTTCGCCTGAACAAGAATTCAAAAATGAAATGACCATCCTACAAAATGCTTTAGACTTTTCAAATGTCAAGGCACGTGACTGTATGATACCAAGAACAGAAATTGTAGCGGTAGACATCGAACAAGATGTTGAAAGCACCTTGCAAATTTTCATTCAAAAAGGACTGTCAAAAATCGTTGTGTATAAAAACAGCATAGACAACATCATTGGCTATGTGCATTCCTTCGATTTCTTCAGCACCCCAACCAGCATAAAAAACATCATCAAACCCATCGGTTTTGTCCCTGGCGTCTTGTCTGGAAAAGAACTTTTGGAGGTGTTCTCAAAGCAATCCGGCAACATGGCCGTTGTGATGGATGAATACGGAGGTACCGCAGGCATCATAACCATAGAAGATGTAATCGAGGAGATTTTTGGCGACATAGAAGATGAGCACGACAATGAGGACTGGTTGGAAGAACAAATTTCAGAAAATGAATACCTCTTTTCTGCACGGGTCGACATCGATTACATCAATGAAAACTATCCCATCAACCTTCCAGAATCTGAAGATTATGATACCCTTGGTGGATTGATCATTCAAAAATTGGAAAGGATTCCTGAAATGAACACCGAATTGGTAATCGACGATTCCATTCGTTTGATTATCACACAAGTGAGCAAAAGCAGAATTGAAAAAGTCAGACTCATTCTAAAATAACGCATGTCCTTTCCTTCAGATTTAGAAGCCCTGATTTTTGACATGGACGGTGTACTCATCGATTCCGAGCCTTTGTGGAAGATTGCCATGGAAGACGTATTTGGAAAACTTGGCAGCCAACTCACCAAAAAGGATTTTCAGAAAACCGTTGGCATTCGCATAGACGAAGTCGTCCATTTTTGGAACATGGAAGAAAAATGGGGCATTGCAAACGAGCAAGCGGTCGTAAACGACATTATCGATGCCATGGAGTTTTTGATTTACGCAAATCCTTTCCCTTTGAGGGGTGTCATGGATACCTTGGCCTTTTTCAAAAACAGTCACTTCAAAACCGGGTTGGCAACCTCTTCCCCTCATCGCTTGATGGAAGCGGTTTTGAAAAGCTTAAACATTAAAGATGCCTTTGATTCCATTCATTCCGCTGAAAATGAATCCCATGGAAAACCTCATCCAGCGGTTTATTTAACAGCTTCCAACTCTTTGGGTGTTAAACCCACAAAATGTTTGGTTATAGAAGACTCTTTAAATGGAATCATTTCCGCCAAAGCTGCCAAAATGAAAGTGGTTTGCATCCCCGAAAAAACCCACTCACCCGAACCTAAGCTTATCCTCGCAGACTACCATTATGAAAACATGGAATCCTTCTTATTAGATTTTAGTTCCAGAAATAAATTCCCAATCCGTCAGGATTGATAACTTTGTATAAAGCGCTATTTTGGAAGATTCCTTTGATTATCGAGAGCAGGCTGAGAATACAGACCAAGACTATGACAAAGTTCTTCGTCCCAAAACATTGGAAGATTTTGCTGGGCAACCCAACGTTGTAGAAAACCTTTCCATCTTCGTAAAAGCCGCAAAACTCAGAAATGAACCCCTTGACCACGTACTACTGCATGGCCCACCAGGATTGGGTAAAACCACCCTTGCAAACATCATCGCCATTGAAATGGGCGTCGGGTTTAAGGTAACAAGCGGCCCTGTTTTGGATAAACCTGGAGATTTGGCAGGACTTCTTACCAATTTAAGTGAAGGCGATGTTTTGTTTATAGATGAGATTCATCGCTTAAGTCCAGTGGTTGAAGAATATCTCTACTCGGCAATGGAAGATTATGTGATCGACATTTTGTTGGACACAGGCCCAAATGCCAGAACCATTCAAATCAACTTGAATCCTTTTACCTTGATTGGCGCCACGACGCGGTCAGGATTGTTAACCTCTCCCCTCAGGGCAAGGTTTGGAATCAATTCAAGACTGGAATATTACGACGCGCAAACGCTGACCCACATTGTTGAACGCTCATCGAATTTACTTCAAATTGCCATCAATGAAGACGCAGCCTATAAAATTGCAAGCAGAAGCAGGGGTACCCCAAGAATTGCAAATGCATTGCTAAGACGTGTAAGGGATTTTGCGCAAATCAAAGGCACCGGAAGCATCGACACAGAAATTACTGACATCGCCTTGAAAGCCTTGAATGTAGATGAAAATGGATTGGATGAAATGGACATACGCATATTGAAAGTCATCTTAGAGAAATTCAGTGGAGGTCCTGTGGGATTGACTACAATTGCCACCGCCATTGGTGAGAATGCCGGAACCTTGGAAGAAGTGTATGAGCCCTTCTTGATACAAGAAGGATTTCTGATGCGTACGCCAAGAGGTAGGAAGGTCACCGAAAAAACGTACAAATACCTGGGCAAAGATTTGGGGTATTTTCAAAATGGATTGTTCTAAACATGTTGGCGGACGCCTATAAACATGCCATTCGCGAGAAAGCAACGGAACTCGGATTTTTACATTGTGGATTTTCGAAAGCGGGATTTTTAGCACACGAAGCACCTCTTTTGGAAACTTGGTTAAAAAACAACCAACATGGGGAAATGCGGTACATGGAAAACCATTTTGACAAGCGCTTAAACCCCACCCTTTTGGTTGAAGGATCTCAGTCGGTTATCTCTCTCTTATTCAATTATCATCCCGCCGAAACCCAGAACCCGGGCGTGCCAAAGATTGCGAAATATGCCTACGGCGAGGACTATCACCAAGTAATCAAAGACCATTTAAATACCTTAATTGAATGGATCGCATTGGAAATTGGAGAAATTCAATGCAGGGTCTTTGTGGATTCTGCACCTGTAATGGATAAGGTTTGGGCCAAAAAATCAGGCTTAGGTTGGCTCGGAAAAAACACCAACCTCATCCATCCGAAAGAGGGGAGTTTTTTCTTCATTGCCGAAATCATTTCTGATTTGACTTTCTCGCAAGATGCCCCCATGAAAGACTATTGCGGTACATGTACACGGTGCATCGATTCCTGTCCAACAGACGCATTGGCGGTACCTTATCAAATTGATGCAAAAAAATGCATTTCCTATCTAACCATAGAGTTAAAGGACGAGATCATACCGAGTGAATTTAAAGGAAAAATGGAACATTGGGCTTTTGGATGTGACATCTGCCAAGATGTTTGCCCGTGGAATCGATTTTCAAAACCCACGAAAGAGCAAAGATTTATGCCAGATTTTTCAATTTTAAACCTTGCTGAAGAAGATTGGAGGGGCTTACGTAAGGAAGCTTTTCAAGAGATGTTCAAGCACAGCGCCATTAAACGCACAAAATATGAAGGCTGGATGCGCAATGTTAATTTCCTTTCTGAATAAGAAATTACCGTAATTTTGCACCATGGCAGGATCATCCTTTGGAAATGTATTTAAACTTACCACCTTTGGGGAATCTCACGGTCCTTCCATCGGAGGAATCATTGAAGGATGTCCGCCAAATTTTGAACTGAACCTCTCTGAAATTCAAGCCTATTTAGACCGAAGAAAAACAGGACAAAACGCATTCGCTTCAACACGAAAAGAGGAAGATGAGGTCGTTTTTTTATCGGGAATATACCAAGGAAAAACCACGGGAACGCCCATTGGGTTCAACATCAAAAACAAGGATGCGCGTCCTGAAGATTACGATTCCATCGCCTCATTGTACCGTCCTTCCCATGCCGATTTCACCTATGAAAAAAAGTATGGACTTCGCGATCCAAAGGGAGGGGGTCGTTCCAGTGCCCGGGAAACCGCTTGCCGAGTGGTTGCGGGTGCCGTTGCAGCTCAAATATTGGCATCCAAAGGAATTGTACTCAGCACGTATGTAGACCAAATCGGCACCCAACGAATGCCCCAAAAGTCTGGCTTTTATTCCCAAAGTACCATTGACCAATCTACGTTACGTTGTCCAGACCTTGAAATCTCCAAAAAAATGGAGGACTATTTACAAGAAGTGAAGGCAAAAGGAGACACGGCTGGTGGATGCATTCAATGCGTTATCCATGGGGTTCCAGCTGGACTTGGAGAACCTGTTTTTGATAAAATTCATGCAGATTTAGGAAAAGCCATGCTTTCCATCAATGCGGTGAGAGGCTTTGAAATTGGAAGTGGCTTTGACGCTGCAAAAATGTTGGGAAGTGAACACAATGATTTATTCAATGATGATTTTACCACACAAACAAATTTTTCGGGCGGAATCCAAGGCGGGATTACCAATGGGATGCCCATCTATTTTCGTGTGGCATTTAAGCCAGTAGCAACCCTCATGCAAAAACAAACCACCGTAAACGCCGCCGGTCAACAAAACACCCTAGAACCCAAAGGACGACATGATGCCTGTGTGGTGCCACGCGCCGTGCCAATTGTAGAATCTATGGCCGCAATTGTAATTTTAGACTTCTTTTTACGCAATAAGACCTTATCTTTGTAAAAACCGAATTATGTTCCAGAGAATTCAATCTGTTTATTTTATTCTTTCTACCTTACTCTTCATTGTACTGCTTGGAGGTCTTGATTTTTTAAAATTTCATGAATCATCAATGGAGTACCACATCGTTGACCTTTACGGTCGATCCTCTTACTACTACTCAAAAGGGTCCTTTCAATTGATTTCCAATGAATTCATTCCCCTTGTTGTCCCCGTTTTAGGAATGATTCTTTTGTTAGTGAGCACCATGGTTTCCTTCAAAAAAATCAAACGTCAGCTGTCTTTGGCTAGGCTAACCTTTCTTGTGAACACCTTCCTAGTTGTCGTCTTTGTCATTTGGAGTACCCTGCTTTTTGTTCAAGGGAATGCCAATGCCAGCAACCATATTCAGTTAGGATTTTACGTTGCTGTGACAACCCTTCCTTTGACCTTTTTTGGGTACAAGGGTGTGCTTCGAGATAAAACACTCCTTGATTCCATCAATCGCTTGCGCTAAGCAGTCGATAAAAAACACACTATGAACTTTCTTTCAGTTGAAAATTGCACCAAAACCTTTGGTGAACGAGCCCTTTTTGAGAACATTAACTTCGGTATAGAACAAGGCCAAAAGGTTGCGCTCGTAGCCAAAAACGGCGCAGGCAAGACAACCCTGCTTCGCTGTCTTATGGGCCTAGAACCCATCGACACAGGGAACATTGTTTTTAGAAAAGACATCCGTATTTCTTTTATGGACCAAAGCGATGCTTTTCCAGAGGAAGCTACAGTCATGGATGTGATTTACGACAACAGCCTTGAAATTTTCAAATTCATTCATCAGTACAATGTTTCCTTGGAAGAGAATGACCTTGACGCCATTGAAAAACTAAGCGAAATCATTACGGAAAATGATGCCTGGGACCTAGAATCAAAAATCTCTAAGGTACTTTCAATCCTCAAACTGCAACCTGAAGGCAAACTTAAAACCATGTCTGGGGGACAAAAAAAACGCGTAGCCCTCGCTAAAGTGATCTTGTCCGAAGCTGATTTCATGCTTTTAGATGAGCCCACCAACCACTTGGATTTAGACATGATTGAATGGTTAGAGAGCTATTTAAGTTCAAGCAACTCAACCGTCTTCATGGTGACCCACGACCGCTACTTCCTTGAGTCCATTTGCGACACCATCTACGAGCTGGAAAATCCCAATATTTACAAATACAACGGGAATTTTTCCTATTACCTTTTCAAAAAAGCGGAACGACAAGAACAACTCCAATCTACGATTGAAAAAGCGCAAAACACCTTTCGAAAGGAATTGGAATGGATCCGACGACAACCCAAAGCAAGGGGCACCAAACAAAAAGCAAGAATTGATGCCTTCGTTGACATAAAGGAAACCGCTTCGCAGAGAATCAACAAGGACCAAATGCAATTGTCCATCAAAATGGAGCGTTTGGGGACAAAAATTGTCGAGATTCACAAAATCAGCAAGGCCTTCGGGGAGAAGGTAATCATGGATAACTTTTCGTATCATTTTCAAAGGACGGAACGCGTGGGAATCGTCGGGAACAACGGTACAGGAAAGACGACTTTCATCAGAATGATCTTAGGCGAAGAATTGCCAGATAAGGGAAAAATTGTCATTGGTGAAACCATACATTTTGGACATTACACGCAAGAAAATTTGGTGTATGAAGCCGATGCAAAAGTAATTGACATCGTAAGGGACGTTGCAGAATTTATTCCGTTGGAAAAAGGAAAACAAATTTCTGCAGCACAACTGTTGGAGCGCTTCCTATTTCCCCGAGACATGCATTTTCAATTTGTCTCCAAACTGAGTGGTGGTGAAAAAAGACGACTTAAATTGTTGCGCATCTTGATGTCTAATCCTAATTTTTTGGTGTTGGATGAGCCTACCAATGACTTAGATATTTTTGCCATGGCTTCGCTAGAGGAATACCTACTCGCCTTTCAAGGTTCATTGATCGTAATCTCCCACGATCGATATTTCATGGATAAAATGGTGGACCACCTCTTCCTTTTCGAAGGGAATGGCGTGGTGAAAGACATCATTGGGAATTATTCTGAATACCGCGTACAAGAAGCTAAATTAAAACGTGAGCAAAGACCGGATGCAAAAGCAAAAATTGCAGCACCGATACAAGAGGACGCACCTGCTAAGAAACTATCTTTTAAGGAAAAAGCAGAATTTGAAGCCTTGGAGAAAACCATAGGACAATTGGAATTGGAAAAGCAACAAATTACCGATGAGCTTTCCAGTGGCGA
>Ga0209400_1000128_pt1 | contig 64772 bp, 52 predicted proteins | sample M_130807_EF_Meta_FD_187313 | JGI IMG/M metagenome (GOLD analysis project Ga0209400, IMG submission 187313) | Freshwater microbial communities from Lake Montjoie, Canada to study carbon cycling - M_130807_EF_MetaG (SPAdes) (version 2) | ecosystem: Environmental > Aquatic > Freshwater > Lake... | reverse complement strand
GTCATTGTATAAACTTGAGTCGTTGTCTTCAGTCGTATTTTTCATTACCTTTCCTTTGATACCAGCCTCTTTTCTGGCTTTCCAAAATTGGTCGTTGATATTGCCTACATAATTTAACAACTCTTTTCTTCCTGTTTGGTCATGTGAAGAAGTTCTGATCATATCGGGCAATTGTTCCCAATCTAACAATAGTGTTGAGCAAAACAATTCAATGTTCTTTTCAGCAGCTTCTGGCTTTAATTTGTCTAATTTGGTAAAAACGATGCAAAATGGAATGGAGTTTTGACCCAAGAAATTGATGAAACTCAAGTCGTTCAATTGAGGCTCAATGCGTGAATCAACCAAAACAAAAACACAAGCCAATACTTCCCTTTTTTGTAAATAGTTAGAAAGTGCATTGCTCCAAGCATGTCTTTGCTCTTTGCTTCTTTTGGCAAAACCATAACCGGGTAAATCTACAATGAACCAGTTGTCATTTACCATAAAATAGTTCATGCTAACTGTTTTACCAGGCGTAGAAGAGGTTCTTGCCAATTCTTTTTTCTTGCACAACATGTTAATCAAAGATGATTTACCCACATTACTTCTTCCAATAAAGGCATATTCAGGAAAAATAGCCTTTGGGCATTCCTTTAATCCAGCAGCACTCATCTTAAAAACAGCAGATTTCACTTCCATTGTACAATATTAAGGGAAATGTTCCATTTGCTGAGTCGGCATCTAAAATTAATCGCCTGAATGCCTATATAAATTGAACAAATGAAATGTATCTTTGAGCTATTCATGACTGTTTACGATTTCATACCCACTTTTTTATTCAAAGGCAAACAAAAACTTTGCAATATTTGTGGCTTTGAATCAAAGGTATTTTTACCCAGGGGGCATGATTATCCCATCATTCAACAACTTGAAATGATTGGCGCAGGAAAACGTTTGGCCGATTGTAAAAAATGTGGTTCTACTGACCGAGACCGCTTGGTTGCGGCCTATTTTGAAGAAGCATTGACTATAGAAAATTTAAGGGGCAAAAAACTTTTACATGTTGCACCCGAAAAAGCTTTGCGTAATTTGTTCAGTAAAAAATGGGAATTGGAAGTAACGCAAGCCGATGCAAAAATTGCTTATGCCAAATTCTTGTATGGTAAAAAAGTAGTGACAATAGATTTGTGTGAATTGCCTTTTGCCGACAATAGTTTTGATTTTGTGGTAGCCAATCATGTGTTGGAACACGTAAGCAATGCCCATCAAGCCTTTTCAGAAATTCAAAGAGTACTGAAACCAAACGGCATTGCCATTACACAAGTTCCTTATTCAGCTAAAATTGATAACAGTATTGAAGCGCTAGATGTTTGGACCAAACAAGATAGAATAGCCCATGTAGGGCAGGCAGACCACCAACGTTTGTTTGGAAAAGATTTGGCCGAAATAATCCAAAAAGCTGGCCTTAAAGCTTCGTTTTGGGATTTGAAAAATACTGTGCTTCAAACAAAATTAGGTTTGAACCCCAAAGAATTTCTGGTTAAATCAATTAAATTGTAGCCTATGCATTTCGGATTGATTGGATTTCCGCTGAAAAACACCTTTTCTAAACAATACTTTGAAAACAAATTCGAAGCATTGAAAATTGAGGCTGCTACTTATTCAAATTTCCCGCTCGAATCGATTGATTTATTTGAAGACTTGCTCCGTCAAAATCAAGATCTCAATGGTTTGAATGTAACCATCCCTTACAAAGAAAAAATCATCCCTTACTTGACTGAAATAGATGCTGTGGCCAAAGAAATTGGGGCCGTCAATTGTATCAAAATAAAAAACAAAGCTCAAGAAAAAGAATTGATCGGTTACAATACCGACGCCTTTGGTTTTGAATATTCATTGGTCAATTGGATTCCAAAAAACATTCAGAAAAATGCATTGGTCTTTGGCATGGGTGGAGCTGCAAAAGCTGTCATTTATACCTTGACAAAATTAGGATTTAGCATCCAATTGGTAGGCAGAACAGCTGATGCTTCAACAGGGAAAATCAGTTATGATGAATTAACAGAAGCGCATTTTAAAACTGCCACCTTATTGGTGAATTGCAGCCCTGTTGGCATGAGCCCCAATGACCAAGCGCTATTACCCATCCCTTACCAATACATAACACCTGCACATTTTTGTTACGATTTGATTTATTTACCTGCTCAAACACTTTTTTTGAAAAGCAGTGCAGCACAAGGAGCATGTATCAAGAATGGCTTAGAAATGTTAGAAAAACAAGCCGATAAAGCTTTTGAAATTTGGCAAAATATTGACTAGAACAATTGAATTTGTTCAGGTAACAACCTAAAACTCATTCGGTGCAAAGGGCTTGGTCCAATTTTTTTGATGGCCTCTCGATGGGCTGAAGTAGGATAGCCTTTGTTCTGTTTCCATGCATATTCAGGGTATTTTTCATGCGCCAAGTCCATCCATTCGTCACGGTGCGTTTTGGCCAAAATAGATGCAGCAGCAATGCTTTGGAATTTGGCATCCCCTTTTATGATACATTTATGCTTGAAGCCTTCTAATGGGTAAAATCGGTTGCCATCAATCAATAACAATTCGGGTTTTAAGTTCAATTGTAAAACCGCTGTTTGCATGGAATAAATGCTGGCTTTTAAAATATTGACCTTGTCTATTTCTTTGTTGTCGTACATGGCAACGGCCCAAGCCAAGGCTTTTTCTTCAATTTCAACCCTAAGTTTTGCCCTGGTTTTTTCGGTGATTTTTTTGCTGTCGTCTAATCCTTCAATAGGGTTTAATGGGTCTAAAATCACAGCAGCGGCAAAAACAGGCCCAGCCAAACATCCTCTTCCAGCTTCATCGCAACCAGCCTCAATTACATTGGGATTTAGAAAAGCTTTTAAACTCATATTATAAACTTGATTGCGCCATCAATTGATTGATTTTTTCTTGTACTTCTATCAAAGTAATTCTGTCCATACATGAATTTTCGGGCAGTACACAGTGGCTTTGCTTGCAAGGATTGCAAGGCAAGACATGATGGATATAAGCTGCATTTTCGCCAACCGGGTAAAAAACTGTAGGCTCTCCTGGCCCAAATAATCCAAGGCAGGGTATAGCAGAAACCGAAGCCAAACACAAAGGACCACTTTCGTTTCCTACAAATAATTTGGCCTTTGAAAGCAAAGCAACTAAAAATCCTAAATTGCCAAATCCTGCTGCATTGGTATGCTTTTCAGCACTCAGTTGAAGTATTTCCTCTATTAAATTATTTTCGGATTGATCGCCAATAAAAACCACTTTCAGTTGATGGTACTGTGTTAACCAATCGGCCAACAAAGCAAATTTTTGTTTTTCCCAACGCCTCAATTCCTTTCTAGCCCCAGCATGAATGACAACATAGTCTTGAATTTGCGCTTTTTCCAAAAAGGAATTGACAGCTTCTACTTGCTTTTGATTGGCTTGAAGTTTTGGGTAGAACTGCGCCAATTCAGTTTCAAAAAGCGGTGCTATAATTTGTTGATTGGTTACTATTTCATGGGGATGCGCCCCTTTCAATTTGTTTTGATAACGGACAGTTCCTCTGTCTAAATGATAGGCTGGACCTATCCACAAAGCCTTCCAGATTGTTTTGAAATTACCCCTCAATTCAACCCATAATTGGATGTCTTTTGGAATTTCGGTTTCCTGATGAATGATGCTTGTAATGCTTGGATTGTTCTCTAAAAGCGAGGCAGCATAAGGCTTACACAGCACTGTAATTTTAGCATTGGGGTATTTTTGATGGAGCAAATCAAAGACATGCAATGCATAACAGAGGTCTCCAATTTCGTCTAATTTTACCACCAAAATATGTTTTGGATTCAAAGTGCTTGGATTTTTCCCAGCATTGACAAGGCGTGTTTGCAGCATTGACAGGGCATAAATTAGCTTTTCTCTGAAGTTAAACAACATTTTTACAATTAATCAGACCTACAATGATACAAATTGTTTTGAATGAATTATTTTCCCAGCTAGATTCAAAAAAGAAGGTAATTCAAAAATGAAAAAACACTTTATCAGTAACCTGATGCTATTGGTCATTGTCAATTTACTGATCAAGCCTTTTTGGATTTTAGGAGTAGAGCGAAATATTCAAATTTCACTTGGCTACGAACAATATGGTATTTATGCCGGTTTGATGGCTTTTTCTTTTCTGCTGGTTACCCTTTTAGACATGGGAATCAATACTTATGCGTCTTCAAGTTTGGCTAAAAACCCTGAATTACTCAAGAATGAACTGGTACCATTGACTCTTTTCAAAGTCTTTACCGCCTTGTTGTATATTGGTTTGACTTTTACACTGGCTACCATTTTCAAATACGAAACTTGGCGTATTCAATTGCTTTTATGGATTAGTTTGAACCAAATTTTGTCTTATTTCTTTACGTTTTCAAGAAGCATCATTGGAGGCTTGCAGCTTTTCAAAACAGATTCCTTGCTTTCTGTTATAGACAGACTGATGATGATCATTTTGTGCGGCATTTTGCTCTGGGGCGGCGTCACAGCATTGAACGTCCAAAAATTTATTTGGGCACAAAGCATTGCCTATTTAACTGCAATCACAGCTGGTACAAGCGTTTTAATTCCCCATTTAAAAGGAATTCAATTCAATTTGTACACAGCGCATATCAAGCAAGTGATCAGCAAAACATTACCCTATGCTTTGCTTTCCTTGATTATGACATTTTATACCCGATTAGACGCTGTTTTAATCAAACAATTGCTGCCAGATGGGGATATTCAAAATGGCATTTATGCCTCTTCGTACAGGTTATTGGATGCTTGTAACATGATGGTTGCCATGGTAAGTATGCTGCTCTTGCCCATGTTTGCCAAAATGATAGTTGAAAAACAAAAAACAGAAAGTTTGGTTGAATTGGCCAATACCGTCATGGTGATTCCTGCAGCCATCATTGCTTGGGGCGCTTTTTTTTACAAAGAAAGCCTCATGAAAAGTATGTTTCCCGCTTCGGAAGCTGAGGCAAGCCTAGTTTTCGGCTTGGTTATATTGAGCTTTATTCCCATGGCCATGATGTATGTTTTTGGAACCCTTTTAACAGCCAATGCCAATTTAAAAGCCCTGATTCAATATGCAGCTATCGCACTGGTTTTGAATCTGGTCATCAATATGACGCTTTTGCCAGTATTAAAAGCCCAAGGCGCAGCCATAGCAGCGCTCACTACGCAATTGTTTATTGGATTGAGCAATGCTTGGGCTGCAAAAAAATTATTGAATCTTCAGTTCTCCCCATACTTTTTGAAAAGATTTTTCGTTAATCTTTTGTTCATTATTTTGTGTAGTTATGTAATGAGTCAATTCGTTGAGAGTTGGTTAATCGGTTTGTTAAGCATTGGTCTTTTATGTGTTTTAATGGTATTTATTAGCAAATTACTCTCCTTCAAAGCAATTTTGGCCTTGGTCTCTAATTACACAGATAAAAGCAAAGACAATCAATAGATTTTTATATTTTCGCAGGTACATGACAAACAAAAACAAAAAGCAATATTATTTTGAATTGATAGATGTAATCGCCTTCATCATCCATTGGAGAAAACAATTATTGGTGTTATGCGGAACAGCTGCTGTTTTGGCGATGATAATTTCAAGCCCTTTGGTCATCAAACCAAAATACAAATCAACAGCCGTATTTTATCCTTCCACCAATAATTCCATTTCAAATGCCTTGTTGTCTGACTCAAGAACCAGTAAAAAAGACCCTTTGGAATTTGGAGAGCAAGTGGCCGCCCAACAATATGTTCAAATTTTAGAATCGGATGCGCTCAAAAGCAGGGTCATCAGACAATACAATTTGGTAGCACATTACAATATTGATGCAGACGACAAAGAGATCAATTACAAAGTGGGAAGAGAATACGCCAAAAATATCTCGGCTAAAAAAACACCTTATGCTTCAATTGAAGTAAATGTATTGGATGTTGAGCCTCAATTGGCTGCTGTTATTGCCAATGGCATTGTAAGCATATTAGACAGTGTAAAAACCGAAGTTCAAAAAACCGTTGCCTTGCAAGCCCTTGCCATTATTGAAGCTGAATACAACCGCAAAGTGGAAGAAATCAACAATATCAAATTGCGCATGAAAGAGATTGGCGAAAAAGGGGTGTATTCATTTGAAGAGCAATCGAAAGCCATTACAGAATTGATAGGCAAAACAGGTATCAATGATTATGTAAGCAAACAACAGAAAGCCCTTTCAGAATATGGTGCTGAAAACATGTATTTGGCCGGAAACTTAGAATTACAAGTTGAACAATTAAACGAGCTCAAGAAAAAATTAGACCAAGCCAAGATTGACGTTAACGCACATTTGAGCAATGTTTTCATTTTACAAACTGCCAGTGCTGCTGAAAGAAAAGCCTATCCAATAAGGTGGATGATTGTATTGGGAGCAGTGATTGGAACCTTTGTGATGAGTTGCATTGTGCTTATTTTCATAGAAAAAGTAAAAAAGAAGAAAATTGCTTTCGTTGATTAAGAGCTTCGTTCAAAACAAAAAACAGCTTCTGTATGCCTGGGTTGGGTTATTTATCATTCTCAATACCCTTGCTTTGGCTTTTGAAATTTACTGGATTTGCTTGATCCCTGTTGCCATTGCTTTTGGATTGCTTGCAACATTTAAACTAGACATTGTATTGTTATTGATTGTAGGTTTGGTTCCTATTTCTATAAACATAGAAGATATTGGCTTGGGTTTGGGCATTAGTTTGCCAGACGAACCTTTGATTATTGTTCTGTTTTTATTGGTGGTGTACAAGTTCATCATTGATGGAGAATACGATTTTAGGGTGCTGAAACATCCCATTAGCATTGCCATTGCCATCAATACCTTATGGATTTTTATTACCTGCTTAACGAGCCATGAGGTGTTGGTTTCTTTTAAATTCTTGCTTTCAAGGCTTTGGTATATTGTTTTGTTCTACCTCTTGGGAGTGGTACTGTTTAAAAACTTCAAACATATTTTTAATTTTTTATGGGCCTATATGATTCCTTTGGCTGGGGTGATTGTTTTCACTTTGATCAAGCACAGCGAGGATAATTTCTCTCAAATCAGCTCATTTGAAATTATGGCGCCTTTCTATATTGCCCATGGCATTTATGCAGCCGCCATTGCCTTTTTTATTCCCCTATTGGCTTGTTATATTTTGTTTGGTTACAGAATGAATGTAAGCCTGCATATTGTGTTGATTTCCGCATTCTTGCTCTTGTTGTTTTCGGCGGGTGTCGCTTTCTCATTTACTAGAGCCGCATGGCTGAGCATTGCAGTAGCAATGGGCTTTAGCCTCTTGCTCTTTTTTAGGGTGAGGCTATGGCAATTGTTGTTGTTGGCAGGCATTGGAGTGTGTTTTGTACTCGTCAATTTTGATGATATTTTCTACCAGCTTTACCAGAACAAACAAAACTCTGCGGATGGTTTTGAAAAACATTTGGAATCGGTTTCCAATGTGCGTAACGATGTGTCTAATTTAGAACGCGTGAACCGTTGGATGGCCGCCATTAACATGAACAAGGCCAAACCAATTATGGGCTTTGGACCTGGTGCTTTTTCATTCACCTATGCGCCTTACCAAGACCCAGAATTTAAAACACCCATTACCACTGCCTTTGGCGACCAAGGCCATGCACACAGTGAATTTTTGAACCCTTTGGCCGAAAGTGGCTGGCTGGGCTTACTTACCTTTGTTGCCGTTTTATTGGTGGTATTTAGGGTGGGCATGAAACTGGTTTACCATGCCGAATCTTTCAATGTACGCATTTATGCCGCCGCCATTTTATTGGGCTTGGTCACTTATTTCACCCATGGCTTTTTAAACAATTACAGCGAACAAGATAAAATTGCCGTCTTAATTTGGGGCGCCTTCGCCATGATTTGTTCAATGGATTTGTACCATCATCAGAAGGAAAAGACTGAATAGCTATTTCCTTATATTTTAATTTTATAGGGCTAGCTTTTAAAATAAATTATCAATGATGGGTCAGAGCCAGAAAGGAAGCTGAAATGCTCCCCTTGGTTAGCACCAAAAAGTTGATGTGAGTTCTACGCTAGTTGGGAGCTGTAAAAACGACAATATCTATATTTAGTTTTTGTATGCCAATTTTTATTAGTCGAATCCTGCTTCCAACGTAAGATTTAGAGGTACACCGTATTTGTTTTTCTGTTCGTCACGGATCTGTTTTATGCTTATAACTAATGCCCACTAGGTAGATATAGCCTGTATTTCATTTTTTTCTTGTCATTTTTTTCAGATTAGTAACCAATTTGGTTACTTTTATTATCTTTGTTTTGTCATTGGCACATTTGAAATGAATATTTATAACAAAAGTAAGCTGATAGAATTCTACACTAAACATGCCAATAAGAGGGATGCATTGGAAAAGTGGTATCATGATGTTTGTGCATTAGAATGGAAGAAGCCAACAGATATTGTAAGAGATTTTAAAACGGCACGTCCAATAAAAAATAATCGTGCAATTTTTGAGATAAATGGGAATGACTATCGACTAATTATAGAGGTTCAATATCAGAAAGGATGGGTGTTTATAAAATTTATCGGTACTCATGCCCAATATGACAAAGTTGATGCAACAATAATTGATCAGTTTAAACTGAAGAAGAAAAAATAAGAAGGGTTCAAATCTAAAACATATAAAAGTAAACAGACATGACAATCAAAATCTTGAAAACTAAAAAAGACTATCAAGAAGCGCTTGAAAGATTTGAAGAAATATTTCAGGCAAAGATTGGTACCAAAGAAAGCGATGAAGCAGATGTTCTATCTCTTTTGATAGGTAAATATGAAGAAAATCATTTTGTTATCAATGCTCCAGATCCCTTAGAAGCGATTAAATATCGGATGGAACAACAAGGGTTAACGAATAAAGATTTGGCCGAGATTCTAGGCTTTAAAAGCCGAGTAACAGATTTGTTCAATAAGCATAGAAAGCTTAATCTGACTATGATTAGAAAACTTCATGACAAGCTACATATTCCACTAGAAATTCTTGTAAGAGAATATTGAAAATTGCCCTATATATTAGGAAACTAAAAGGGATGAAGTTGTCATCATTCTCGTAAATACAATAAGAAGAATGTAGAATAGAAACAACAACTCCCTGCTGTGGAGAGCGAGGAGTTGGGGGGGGTTCATACTATTTTTGATTGATTAGTCTTTGATGCAGCGGACGGAATACAATGATGAACGGTATTGGCCATTTCCTATGTAAGCTGTATTGTTTGAATAATTAAAATAGAAAATATTGGCACCAAATCCACTAATTGTACTTGTCCAATAATACCCACTTCCTCCTCCTGGATCAATGCTTGTTGTGCCACCACTGTATAAAATATAGCCTGCTAATGGTAATTTCAATTTTGAAGTAAACGGTGTATAAATGCTGCTTGACCAGCTATTAATTTCTGATTGAAATTCATTTTGTGAGGGCAATCTGTATCCAATTGGACAAGGGTTATTTATGCCATTCACGCCTTGCCATAAATTATTATTTTGTGGACTTCTCCAATCCGATGGGTAATTGATTGGAACAATAATTTTGGAGTTATTAGGAACATCTGTTGTACTTAATGTATTAGTTGTATTGTAATTAATTCTACATTGATGACCATCAGCTCCTCTTCCCCATTGATATAAATCTCCCAAAGACAAAGTATCTGTATTGTTATTTACGGTTGCAACTTTTGAAGCGCCTAGATTTCTATCCATCCAAGTTCTTCCAGTAATAGGGTTTGTTACTTCCACTACTTCAGTTGGTATGTTCTTACAAAAAACAGTGCCTGTTTTATATAACATTGGTTTTATCTCTCTTGTAAACACACAATTTTTACCCCCAATACTGATATTGAATATTGCTGTGCCAGATGTATTGGGTATACCTGAAATTGAAAAAGTTAAGGTCCCATCTCCATTGTTTAAATAACCTGCTGATAACTTTGCTGTTAAGCCTGTAACTCCAGATGACTGAAAAGTTAGCGTATCACAAAATGCACCATTTCCATTTTTGTAATTAATAGTGGTACTCACATTATTGGATGCTTGTCCTGAATAAAGAATTCCTTGATTTGATGAACCTATCGTATCTATAGACCCAACTGATGCAGGGTAGTCTTTTATGCATCTTATAGACATTCCATCTCCTCTTACATCACTATCAATAAATAAAGGGTCTTGATTATTGTATAAATATAAATATTTAGAATTTGTTCCAGAAACAGAACTTGACCAATAATAAGATTGACTTCCTACTAAATATATCTTGGCATCATTAACACTTTTTACACCTGAATTTGTTATCTTAAGAGTAGAATTAAATGAACCTTGACTATTTTTGAGCGACCAACTTTGATATTCAATAGTAAATTCATTTGACGTTGGAATCCTAAAACCATTTGGACAAGGATTATTGATTCCATTTACACCTTGCCATAAATTGTTATTTTGAGTGCTACGCCAGTCATGTAAAACAGACATATTATTAGTATAAATTGTTATAAAATTTCCATGATTAGGTTTATCAGTTGTACTCAAAATAGAAGTAGTTGCAGAATTCCTACACTGATGCCCATCTGCGCCTCTGCCCCATTGGTACAAGTCTCCGTAAGCCAAAGAATCATCGCTGCTAATAGCTACTCTTGAGGCACCCAAGTTTCTGTCCATCCACGTTCTTCCTGTAATGGGATTGGTTACTTCTACCACTTCCGTTGGTGTACCATTACAAAAAACGGTGCCTGCTTTGTAAAGCATTGCTTTTACCGTTCTCGTAAATACACAAGTTTGCCCTCCAATTATTATACTAAAATTGGCAATGCCTATTGTGTTAGGAGTACCTGAAATAGTAAGCAACAAAGTTCCATTTCCATTGTTCAGTGTACCCATTGCAAGTGTTGCTGTTAAGCCTGTTACACCAGATGAGTTGATGGTTCTGGCATTGTAAGCTGCACCATTGGCTCCAGTATAGTTTAAAGTAGCAGTTACATTGTTAGCTGCTGTGCCATTATATAATGCACCAGTATTGGCCATGGTATCTTGTCTTAAAGTTTGAATTGTTGGTGTAAGTGCATTACAAGGTATATCCAATGAAATTCCAGCACATACGAACTCCGCCCATTTGCAGGTACACAATTGGTCTTTGCAGAAATATCGTTGGGCTAGGTTAGTTGTTGTGTTGGAGGAATCTGTACCTCCAAACAAGAATACCATGTTGTTTGCTGTTTTGGCTTCTATGTTTGTTCTGTTGGTGTTTTGGGTATTGCTCTCTGCATACCATGCATTGCTTGTAAAATCAAACACATAGACTTTGTTTGAGTTGGTATTGTTTGCTTGTTTACCGCCAAATACATACAATTTGTTGTCGTAGTGTGTGGCGCCTACTTGTGTCAAGGCTACTGGTAAATCAGGCATGGATGTCCAGGTATTGTTGCTTGGATTGTAAACCTCTACACTGCTTATTGGTTGGTTGTTGTTGTCTGTACCCCCTATTTTATACAACTTATTATTGAAAGCAACTAGCCTACTTTGGGTTGCGTTTATTAGTGGATTGGTAAGTGCTGTATAGCTATTTGTTTGTGGATTGTATTGGATGAAGGTATTTTGGTTGTTGTTAGTACCCAATACATAAATTTTGTTATTGATACTGGCTGCATATATGCTGCTAGTTGAAGTATTTGTTTGGTTGGCTTGGTTTTGCCAAGTATTGCTGGCAATATCATAAGCTTGGGTAGTACCATTGGTATTGAAGCAATACACTTTGCCATTGGCTTCTGCTACGCCACATTCAATGCAAGCTGTGGGTTTGTCTGAAATGGCGGTGTATTTTCTGTCATTCACAATGTACTTATACGCATTGCTTGTATTGTTTTGGTTGAACAAGTAAATATTAGAATAATAAGTAGTGGCTCTTACATTGCTTTGAGCAGGTAGGTTGACTGTTGAAACGAGGGTGTCGTTTGCGCAGATATTGGCGGCGGCTAAAGCCGCCGCCATACTCCTATACGTTACACGAATACTTTGGTTGCTACTTACATTGTTAAATGTATAAGAACTAGCAGTAGGAACTTGAACCCCATTTACAATGACACTGTCAATCCAGTAACCTGAGTTGGGGTTAAAAGAATATGTTTGGCTTGAACCTGCATTCACAGCAGTAGTGCCTGAAGGGCTGATGCTGCCGTTTACGCCTGAACTGGCAACAATGTCTTTTGATACGACCCCAGTGTATAGGGCAGTAATTTCTTGTTGGTTTAATGCGCGGTTGTATATGGCGATGTCGTCAAGGGAACCATCTAAATAATCTGAATTGTTTTGAGAATTTTTACCAAAAAATAAATCTATTAAGTTATCTGGTACTATACCCAAATAATGTGTCAATGAATCTTCTTTAATTCCATTAATATAAATTTCTTTTATAGTTCCATTATCAATTGCTGAAACCATATACCAACTAGCATTATTTAATTTAGTATTAGATATTGGACCATAGCCATTTCCTGAGTATGTACCACCAAATCTAATCTTATGATTCAAATTAGTTTCTGTATGTACTTCAATCCCATTTGGAACCCAACCTTTACTAACTAACCTAGGAGATTGAGATCCTGGCCCATTAAATAAAACCCAACAATTAATTGTAATATTATTTGGAGTTTTGAGTGTATTTGAATTAGTAATTTGAATAAAATCATTTCCATCAAAACTATAAGCCTTCCCCGCAAACCCATTCCTATCACTCGTCAGGGTTGCTCCATTCACCGTTCCATGATTCCCATTTCCACTTTCGTCATTGGCATTGCCATTGAATGGCCACCAGCCTACTAAGCCGTTTGTGGGAACGTAAGAAGGAATATTTAAAGCTTTGTATGTAATACGTATTGTATGGTTACTTGTAAGAACACTAAATGTATAACCTGAAACAGAATCTACTTTGTTACCATCGACAATAACACTGTCTAACATGTAACCACTATTCGCAGTAAAAGTATAACGTTGCGTTGCTGTTGAATTCAATGTGGTAATTCCTGAAGGCGTTATGCTGCCATTGCTGCCAGAACTTGCATTAATGGTATATGTTGGACCATTGTACAAAGCAGTTATTTCAGCTTGGGTTAATGCGCGGTTATAAATGGCGATGTCGTCAATAATACCATTAAAAAAATTTGCACCCCAAACTGATTTCCCAAATAGAAGATTTTCATTATTAACTGAAGTGGAGTTAATGTTAATTTGTGTTTTAATAATGTTTCCATCAAGAAAAATTTTTGCAGTTCCATTATTTAAAGTAATTAAACAATGATGCCATTTATTTAAAATCAAATTTGTGTAACTTGGTATAACATTATTAGTATTTCCACTCCAACCAATATTTGCGTACAGTCCAAATGTGTTTGTGTTATTAAATAAAAAAGAATATCCTGAATTTGAATATTGATCATTACTTTTATCAATAATAGCTTCACTAAATCCAGTACTTCCACTATTCGTAAGTGGATAAACCCAAACTGATATTGTAGCAGTATCATATAAATCAATATCTTTTGTGGAAATAAAATTTGATACTCCATCAAAACTATATGCATTCCCTGCAACCCCATTCCTATCACTCGTCAGCGTTGCCCCATTCACCGTTCCATGGTTCCCATTTCCACTCTCATCATTGGCATTGCCATTGAAAGGCCAAAATGCTATTAAGCCGTTGGTTGGAATATAAAAAGGAATAGTTTGCGAAAACACTGAACCGCTAATTAGGCTTAGCAGTAGGAGTAGGTAGAATTTTTGTTTCATAAAAGCCGAAGAATGATTATTTATATTAATAATGAATACGAATATAATCAATTTTTATCATATTAAAACTCCTTTTCAGGCATTATTTAAGCATTCAAAGCACTATCAAAACGAACAATAAATTGCCAGTTTTAATTCATAGCAAATGAAAATGAACACCCATTTAAAATGGAATCTTTAATCCAAGCTCCTACTGCCCCTTATTCAATCCAATCTGAACACTGACAATATTGCTCATGGACATGAATCCTTGGTTGAAGGCGTTGCCTAAGGCGTAATCAATGGCAAATTGGTTGAACCTGAAACCCGCGCCAATACTGGGCATGGCTTGGTAAGAACTGATGCCATCTATCGATTTTACTTTTTGAATATTTTGCAAACCTCCGCGTAAAAACAATCTGTTTTTATAGCCCAATTCCAAACCAATTCTTGGGTCTATGGGCATGATTTTGTTGTTCAATAAAACATTCCTTTGTCCATCAGTGGTAAACGCTACATTGAGTTCAGGTTGCACACTGAATTTATTTTGAAAGAAATGAAACTGACGTGCAGCACCCACTACAAATTTGGGGGTGGTAATTTCTAAACCGCCTTTAGGCAATGTATTTCCGGTGGCCAATAATTGGGCTTGATCGGCAGCAGATAATTGAAAGGACCAAGCATTGAAGGTTCCCGTAATATCATAACCCACCAATGAAAACTGATAGTCTTTTACTTTGTATTTTACAGCTGCATCAATGCCAAATCCCCATGCGCCACCAAAATCGCCCACCGTTCTTCTGATCAATTTTACATTGGCACCACAAGTTAAATTTTCAATCTTGGTTTTGGAAGCATAAGAGCCAATAAAAGCATAATCAACAGCAGAAAATTCTTTTACATACTGGTAATTGATTTGTCCGTTCTGCATCAAATAAAGCGTATTGGGAATGCCATCAATCCCATACCTGATCATGCTTATGGCCAGGCGGCTTTTGTCATTTAAGGCATAAGAAGCGCCAATAAAATCGTGTTTGGCAATGCCTGCAAATTGTTCATTGTGCATGAGTCCAAATTCAATGGTTGATTTTGTATGTAATAAACCTGCTGGATTCCAATAGGCGCTGTAAATATCTGAAGAACTGGCAACAATGGAGTTGCCCATTCCCATTGCCCTTGCCCCTACTCCAATACCCAAAAAGGCATTCGAATACTTAGGCGCTTGTGCCTTTACCAAAAGTATATTCAACAAACTACAACATACGATGAGAAACTTTTTCATTTACAAATTTGCTTCAAGTCAAAAATAAGTGAATATCTATCCAGAAAAAAGCTTTCTTCCATGCCCTGTAAGAATTCTACCAAATTGTGCACATCTTGTCTGTTTACATTTGGTATGCCTACATTGGTCATGATTCGCCAAATAGAAAACGAAAACAATTGATTACAAGTATAATTCACCAAATACCTTGATCGTTTGAATTGCTCGAACCGATTCAATACCTTGGGTTCTACAGTGGTTTGATGTGTTAAAATAAAAGCCTCGTACAACTTGGAATCTAGTTGATCCAAGTCTGAATAAAATTGCTTCAATAAATTGGGGTAATGACGCAACAATATTCTGTCTAAGAGCATTTCTGAGGCAATATGGGCCACAAACCATTTTCGGGGTAAGTGTTTTAAATCTGCGTCTTTTTTGATTTCGTTCAACACCTCATTGGAGATTTGGTGGAACAAATAGGATGCATGAAAATGTTTGTCATCGTTTTGGTGTTGATGACTGGCCTTTAACAGTGAATTGATGGCTTCAGCATACTTGTTACTTGGCGTATTGAACACGCGAATTTCTTTTCTTAATAAATCAGGTAAAATAAGCCCCGCATTGTAAATTGGGTCATTCGGAACTGAGCTAACAAAGTAATGGCTTAAGAAATTCAAAACTTTTTGCTTGCAATTTGAATAAAAAAATTGGCTCTATCACATAAATTTTGCTGCGCATGCTTATTTTCGAATGCACAAAACATTTTAGAAATGAAGACCGATTTTATTGAAGAGTTGAGATGGAGAAGAATGCTGCACGATTGCATGCCAGGAACCGAAGAGTTATTAAAGAAAGAATCTTGTTCAGGATATATTGGATTTGACCCTACTGCAGATAGTTTACATGTTGGGCATTTGACCCAAATCATGACCTTGATTCACTTCCAAAGAGCAGGCCATAAACCTTATGCTTTGGTAGGTGGCGCAACGGGCATGGTGGGCGACCCATCTGGCAAATCACAAGAAAGAAATTTATTAGACGAGGAAATACTCAGGCATAACCAAACCTGCATTGAAGAACAATTGAAGAAGTTCTTAAACTTTGATTCAGGCAGCAACAGTGCGGTAATGGTAAACAACTACGATTGGTTCAAGAGTTTTAGCTTCTTAGATTTTATCAGAGATGTTGGCAAGCATATTACAGTGAACTACATGCTATCTAAAGACTCGGTAAAGAAAAGATTGGAAGGCGAAAACGGCATGAGCTTTACAGAATTTACCTACCAATTGGTTCAAGGCTTTGATTTTTACTATTTATGGAAAAACCATGGCTGCAAAATCCAAATGGGCGGTAGCGACCAATGGGGCAATATTGTTACAGGTTCAGAGTTGATTAGAAGAAAATCGGCGGGAGATGCCTATGCCATTACCACCAATTTGATTAAGAAATCGGATGGTACCAAATTTGGCAAAACTGAAAGTGGTGCGGTTTGGTTAGATGCGGCTAAAACTTCAGCCTATAAGTTTTACCAATTCTGGTTAAATGCCAGCGATGAGGATGCCAAAGAATGGATCCGAATTTTTACTTTGTTCAGTGAAAACGAAATCATTGCACTTGAAAATACGCATGCAGAAGCTCCTCATTTAAGACAATTGCAAAAAGCATTGGCAAAAGACATTACCATCAGGTGCCATGGCGAAAACGCTTACCAGACAGCTGTTTCAGCTTCTGAAATTTTATTTGGGAACGCTACGCTTTCTGCTTTTGAGCAATTAGATGAAACCACTTTCTTGGATATTTTTGATGGCGTGCCTCAGTTTCAAATTGAAAAATCGCAGCTAGAAAAAGGCATTCAAATCATTGATTTGCTTTGCGAACACAGCACTGTTTTCCCATCAAAAGGAGAATGTAAGAAAATGTTACAAGGTGGTGGAGTTGCTATCAACAAAGAGAAAATAAGTGATTTGGCCTTGGAAGTAAATGCCAATCAGCTTATCAATCAAAAATATTTATTCATTCAAAAAGGCAAAAAGAACTACTTTTTGTTTACAATCAATTCATAAAATGAAAACTATTGGACCTAAAGACATGCCATTGGCACAGTTTCATAATGCCTTACTAACTTCGGTTGCCCCAAGACCTATTTGTTTTGCTAGCACCATTGATAGCAATGGCGAAGTAAACCTCTCTCCTTTTAGTTTTTTTAACATCTTTGGCTCGAACCCTGTTACTTTCATTTTTTCTCCAGCTAGAAGAGTCAGAGACAACAGCACCAAACATACCTTAAACAATATTTTAGAAACCAAAGAAGTAGTCATCAATGTGGTGAACTATGCCATGGTGCAACAGATGAGTTTGGCCAGTTGTGAGTACCCAAAAGGAGTAAATGAATTTGTGAAGGCTGGATTTACCGAATTGGCCTCTGAAAAAGTAAAACCACCTAGAGTAAAAGAAAGTCCAGTACAATTTGAATGTATTGTCAAAGATGTAATTGAAACTGGAACTGAGGGTGGCGCAGGCAATTTGATTATTGCCGAAATGGTTTTGATGCACGTAAACGAAGAAGTATTGAACCTAGACGGTACCTTGAACCAGCACAAATTGGATTTGGTAGGCAGATTGGGCAGCGATTGGTATGTAAGAGCCAGTGGAGATGCCCTGTTTGAAGTACCAAAACCTGCTAAAAACTTGGGTATCGGATTTGACCAATTTCCTGAACATATCAAAAACAGTACAATTTTAACCGGAAACGACTACGGAAAACTAGGAAATGTAGAAGCTTTGCCAGACCAAGACAGCATTGAGATTTATAAAAAAATGAACAAATCGCTTCAGGCAATTTTGCAAAGCAATGAAAATCAAAACTATAAGTCTATTCTCATTGAGAAATTGGCCAAAGAATTATTAGAGCAAAACGAGGCAAACCAAGCTTGGAAAGTATTATTGGCTTTGTAGTTTTTTAAATACAAGGCGTATAAAAAACTAAACACAATGCATGAATACCCTGCTATACTACTTTTTTAATTCACTAATATTCAAACATTTAAATAATTCAAGAAATTAGAAATTAAGTTTGGCATGGTTATTCTTATAAATGAACTATCATTTTCATTTTGTTTATAAAAGAAAATCCCATCGAGTTAGCCACTCAATGGGATTTTCTCATTTTAGCCCTTGGCTAAATCTTATTTGTTCAATTTATCAGGATCGATTCCTCTTTTTCTGGCCATCTCTTCCAATTTCACTTGTAATTTAGATTTGGTTACAGGCTTCTTCTTGTTCTCTTCTACTTGTTTATGGATTGATTTCTCATCTACAAAGCTGCGAATCAACAATTGCTGTCCAATGGTAAACAAGTTCGATACAAAATAGTAATAGGTTAAACCCGAAGAATAACTGTTAAAGAATCCTAAGAACATGATTGGCATGATATAGCTCAAATACTTCATTTGACCAGTTACTCCTGTCATTTGGTTATTATAAACAGTATAAACCAATGTTGAAGCAGTCATTAACAAGGTAAACAAACTCACATGGTCGCCATAAAATGGAATACTAAAAGGCAAATTGAAGATGCTATCATAAGTTGACAAATCGGTTGCCCATAAGAAAGATTGTTGTCTGAGTTCAAACGCACTTGGGAAGAACTGGAACATGGCAATTAAGATTGGCATCTGAAGCAATACAGGCACACATCCACCCATTGGGTTAACACCTGCCTTGCGGTACAATTTCATGTTCTCTTGCTGCAATTTGGCCATGTCATTGCCATACTTTTCTTTGATGATGTCCATTTCTGGTTTCAACACCCTCATTTTAGCAGAAGACAAATAAGACCTGTAAACCAATGGGAACAAAATGGTTTTTACAATAAAGGTTAATAAGAAAATAATGATCCCAAAATTAGAAAGGAATTGACCTAACCAATAGAATACATTTACGGTTAAATATTTATTTACCCAACCAAAAATACCCCAACCCATTGGCACCACACGCTCTAACTGCACATTGTATTTCTGAAGTGTTTTGTAATGGTTAGGACCAAAGTAAAACTGGAACGAATTGCTTTCATTGTTTCCGTGGTTAAATGGAATAATCAAATTGGCCGTCATTAATTTTACTTTCTCTTTTTTCTCATCTTTTCTGGTTTCAATTACCCCTTCTGTAAAGGCTTTGTCAGCAATTAAAGCAGTATTGAAATATTGTTGTTTGAAAGATACCCATTGAATAGGTGTTTTTAAATCTTCTTTTAAATCTTTTGCTTCAGACAAATAATCGGGCTCATCATCCGCATAACGGTAATAAATGGTACTGGTTCTTTCTTCTGCTTCTTGTGTTTTCTCTTGTTGAAGCAATTGCTGCGACCAAGTAAAATCGATAAAATTGGTATTGGCTGCGATGATAGATTCCATGCCATTCAATTGCAAATTGAACTTCACCGTATAATCATTGTCATTCAATTGAAATTGATGTTCAATGCTTTTTCCATTTCCAAAATTCAAAGCATAGACCAAGCCTTTTCCATTCTCGTTTTGTTTTAATGTATAAAACAATTCTTCTGAATTGATGGCCTTCGCGTCTTTACTTGGAAACTGATACGCGAAATTGCCTGAATTTTCATCTAACAATACCAATGGGCTTCCATCAGAGCGTTTGTAGTTTTTCAATTCAACCTTGCAAATTCGTCCTCCTTTGTTGGTGAATGAAATTCTTAATTGCTCGTTTTCAAGGGTGGTAATTTCTGTTTTGCCATTAGCAAATTGAGCGAAATCGCCAAATTGGTTTTGGATCTCAGTTGAATCTTTCACCACTGGAGCTGCGTTGACAGTTAGCGTTTGTTGAGCTTTGTTGATGCTATCCGCAACCTGATTGACTAAAGCAATTGAGTCTTGTTTGTGTTTTTGTGCGTCTATTTCTGCTTGAGACGGCTGATTGATGTAGGCAAAGGATATCAATATGACGAATATCAATACCATGCCAATGATTGAATTTCTATCCATTGGTAATTTTTAAAAACTTGACGAAAATACGATTAATAGCTTTGATAAATACTATTTAAGTACATTTAAACTGTAATCAACTGCTGCCTTTACAAACCTGATAAACAAAGGGTGTGGATTCAAAACCGTACTTTTATACTCTGGGTGAAACTGAACAGCTACAAAATAAGGGTGCTTTTTCAATTCAACTATTTCAGCCAGTTTGGTTTCAGGGTTGATACCACTGATGTGTAAGCCTGCTTTTTCAAACTCTTGAAGGAATTTGTTATTGAATTCAAAACGGTGCCTGTGTCTTTCGGTTACTTTGGTTTTCTCATAAGCTTTGTATGCAATTGAATCTTTAGCAATTTCGCAAGCATAAGCGCCCAAACGCATGGTACCACCTTTTGCTGTAATTTTCTTTTGATCAGGCATCATATCAATAACCGGATGCTTTGTTTTTGGATTCATTTCTGTGCTATGTGCATCTTTCCATCCAATCACATTTCTGGCAATTTCAATTACTGCCATTTGCATGCCTAAGCAGATGCCAAAAAATGGCAAATTGTTTTCTCTGGCATATTTGATGGCTATAATTTTACCCTCAATTCCCCTATCTCCAAAACCTGGAGCCACCAATAAGCCGTCAATGTCTGCTAATTTTTGAGCCACATTGTCATCAGCAATTAATTCACTGTGAATATATTGAATTCTAACCCTTGCTTCATTTTTTGCACCTGCATGAATAAAAGCTTCAATGATTGATTTATAGGCATCTGGCAATTCAACATATTTTCCTACCAAACCAATTCTTACTTCATTCTTCGGATTTTTATGTCTTACCAAAAAGTTCTTCCAAGATTCTAAATCTGGTTCATTTTTAGCCGAGAGCTTTAATTTACTTAATACCGTTTTGTCTAATTTTTCCTTTAACATCATCAAAGGAACATCATAGATAGTAGGCACATCAAGGGCTTCAATGACCGCGTTTGCATCTACATTGCAAAACAAGGCAATTTTTTTACGCATTTCTTTGGTAATAGAATGTTCTGTTCTACAAACCAATATATCTGGTTGAACCCCCGATTCTAATAAGGTTTTTACACTGTGTTGCGTTGGCTTTGTTTTCAATTCATGGGTTGAACTCAAATAAGGCAAAAGTGTCAAATGAATTACCAATGCATCTTCTTCTTTTAATTCCCACAGCAATTGTCTCACTGCTTCAATATAAGGCAAAGACTCAATATCACCAACGGTTCCACCAATTTCGGTTATGATGATTTCGTATTTACCCGTTTCTTCTAAAAGCTTTATTCTGCGCTTGATTTCATCAGTAATATGCGGAATTACCTGAACGGTTTTACCCAAATAAGCACCTTGTCTTTCTTGATTGATCACATGTTGGTAGATTCTTCCAGTTGTTACGTTGTTTGCTTGTGAAGTAGGTGCATTTAAAAATCTTTCGTAATGGCCTAAGTCCAAATCTGTTTCTGCTCCATCTTCAGTAACATAGCATTCCCCATGTTCATAGGGATTCAAGGTTCCTGGATCTACGTTGATATAAGGATCTAATTTCTGAATGGTAACCGAATAACCTCTGGCTTGAAGCAATTTAGCCAATGAAGCTCCGATAATTCCTTTTCCTAGAGATGAAGTAACCCCACCCGTAACAAATATATATTTTGCGCTCATAATCTTGGTTTTGTTCTCCTGAAATGACCCTTGTCATTATAACAGTTTGTGGAGCACAATTCTTACTGTACGGGATGCAAAATTAAGCATTAAACTTCAACCAATAACTATAAAGCAAAAGAGGTTTTCAATATTTTTTAAACATATTTTTTAAAAAGGCTTCAATCCTAAAATCTGTTCACAAAAATTGGAAGTTTCAGCAAATACTTTTTGAATGTCTTTTGAACGAATGGGATTGGCTAAGATATGGTCACCTGCATTTTCAATATTTACTATTCTTTTTGAAGCACTTGGAGTAGCCAATAATTCATGCATCCATTTTATTTTTTCTACATTCACCATTTGGTCTTGGTGCGCTTCATCTTTGTAATAATATAAATTTAAAACAGGCTGATTTACCTTTTTGAAGGTTGCTTCTTCCATTTGTGTTTCGAGTAAATGCTCTAATTGAACAACCGATTCTAATCTGTATGCACAATACCAGTATTTGCCAAACTCTGCATCCAATTGGTAATTGAAAGAATCGGAACCAATCACCAAACGCGCTATTTGTAATCCCCAATTGTTATCTAACAAAAAGGCCAAAGGATCTTTTAATCGAATGTTCGGGGAATAATTGATCAAGCCTTTAATTTCAGGATATCTAGCGGCCAACATCAAGGCCAAAGTTGAACCCGTAGAAGTACTCATGATAATGACAGAATCGCCCAATTGTTTTGCCATTGCATAAGATTCAATGGCCGATTGCCACAAATTGTTCATGGTCAAAAAATACATGGCATTTGAAGTGTCAATGCCTTGAAAAGCTAGCCTGCTCAAAAACAAATTGGCATGGTACTTTTTGGCAATTTGTTCGTGAATGGGTTTTCCTTCATAAGATGAAGCCCCAAAACCATGTAAATACAGGATGACGTACTTGGTTTTTTGAGGAACAGTATCTGTCCAAATAATTTGCGCTTGGTTTCCTGGTTTGGTTTTTACTTTTTGTTCTTTGGCACTTAAAACTTGTTCAATTAATTGGGGCTTATTTGGGTAGCTTGGTAATTCACACTCTATCAAGCTTTCATTTGGTTTAGGTCCTAAGAAATAGCCTAGCACAAAAAGGAATAGAAGAATAAGGGTACTATATAGAATTTTCATGTTGGTTTGATTTTTTAGTGTTCTTTTTGGCTTTGTATATGCCTTTTTGAGTGGCAAAATTGACCAATTCAATGCTTTTATGAAATCCAAATTTCTGCATGATATTGTATCTGTGTTTAGATATGGTAGTAATGCTTCTGTGCAAAGTAGCACTGATTTCCTTGTTAGACATTCCCTCGCAAATCAATTGGATAATTTCTATTTCTCTTTTGGTGATATTAATTTGAGCCAATTTTTCATATTTACGACTCGATTCAAAATCATTGAATATAATTTCAATGGCTTCTAAATTAAAATACTTATCCCTTTTTATTAGTACTTTTTCTAAGGCTAATAGCACTTCTTCATAGGGTGCGTCTTTAAATAGATACCCATCTGCTTTATTTTGATAAGCCTCTACAATAAAACTCTTGTCATGATAAGAAGATAACATGATGATTTTGGTTGAAGAGCCTGAATTCTTGAGCATTTTACATATATCCAAGCCATTGCTTGTCTTCAGTTCAATGTCTAATAAAATGAGGTCATATACATTGTTTGAATTTTGATAGTGGTCAAATGATTCGTAGGTATCAGCTGATTGAATAAACGGAATTTTTTCTGTACAAAACTTATAACCATCTCTAACAGCAAAATGATCATCGACAATGGCAATATTGAATATTCTTTTCATATTAAGATTGATAAATACAACATAGCTAAAAATAAGTTAAATATTTTAAAGATTGATTGAAATAATTACAGAAATAGCTTCATTCTAAAAATAAAAATTATATGATTTTCGGGATATTATCTATGTGGTTTTCAATCGCATTTCAAGTTTATTTTATACTATAAAAGTAGTAGATAAAATTAAGACCAATCCATTGAATATCTGATACATATGTAATTTAAAATTTATTTTTTACTGGAAATTTAAATTCAATTCATTCAAAAACTGTTCATGTTTTTTTTTGAATTGATTGAAGTATTTTTATAAAGAGATTTTTAAGAGCCGATAAATGACTACCCTATTTATTGGCTCTTTTAATTTTCCTCATTGAAATAAATTTTATAGTATTTTCTTCCATCAGGATCTACCCCTTTCTCAATCATTTCTCTATTTCCATGAATGTAAACATGGAAATTCTTGTCTAATTTTAAGATAGATTTGAATGATTTGGCTTGTTTTTTAACTGCTGAGCCAGAAATCTCAAATTCATTGAATGAGGGCAATTCATGTTCCTGAGCATATTGGTGATTAAAGCCTCTAAAAGAATCTATTAAGCTAGCGTCTTGTAAAACTGCTTTTTCGAAATTTTCTTGTTGAAAGGTTTCTTCTGTTTTAAAAAATGCCACCGACCTATTCAACAGATCGATTTGTTCTGCTTTGGAAACCTCGTATTCTTTGGGCAATTGCTTTTGAACAAATGCCTTGGTTAGGTCCATGAATTGAACGGTTTGGTGGTAATTGTCTTTAACTGGTTCAATATTTAAAAATTGACTTTTCCAGTATTTTGCTTCACCTGATTGGTTTGATTTGTCATACACAATGACACGGTATCCGTCTTCTTCTTCTGTGTTTAATATAAAACAGGCTTTGTCAATTTTTTCAGGAATAAAGCCCTCATCCGTTGCTATTTCAATGCTTGTTTTGGCTTCATTGGTTTTAACAAATTCCAATTTGGTTTCTGTTTTAAACAAACCCAAACCCTTTAATTCCTTTCCAGCATAGGCAATTTGGTCTATTTGGGCAATGAATAAATCGCCCGATTTAATTTTGTTATGGGTAGATTGTTGTAAAAGCGTATTGGCAATTTGAATGCTTTGAAATTGAAAAGAAGTCTCATCTCTGAAAATTTCTTTGGCAAACGTAAAAACAGGATTGAGACTGAGATCTCCATTAGTAGAGGTAAAATGATGGATTTCTTCCTGAATCAAACCCTTGGTTAAAAAATGTAGCAAGACACTTTTAAAATAAGGGTCTGATAAATCTATTGCTACTCTTGATAATTTAATAAGATGGATATCCTCTGAATTGCCAACTCTATGAACAATTAGTTTTTCAAGGATGCTATTTTGAAAGTTGAACATAGCGGCAAATTACACAATGCCTTGCCTTGATTATTCACACGTTCTACCCAAAAATAAATCCCAAAACCGCCATAAAAAAAACTCGCCTAAGCGAGTTTTTTTTATGATAATCAATCAAAATAAATATTAAGCATTTGTATTTTTCATGCGTTTACGGTCATTTTCATCTAAGTAAGTTTTACGCAATCTCAATGATTTAGGTGTGATTTCTACTAGCTCATCACCTTGGATATATTCCATACATTCTTCCAACGAAAAATTGGTTTTAGGTTGTATTTTCACGTTATCGTCGCTGCCTGCTGCCCTGAAATTGGTTAATTGCTTAGCTCTTACCACATTCAAAACCATGTCATCAGGTCTGATGTTTTCACCCACAATTTGTCCTTCGTATACTTCATCACCTGGCTCAATAAAGAAACGGCCTCTGTCTTGTAATTTATCTAATGCGTATCCTGTTACAGCTCCTTTGTCGCCACTAATCAAAACACCGGCCATTCTTGAGGGAATTGATCCTTTCCAAGGCTCATAAGCTTTGAAACGGTGCGCCATGATGGCTTCTCCAGCGGTTGCTGTTAAAACATTGTTTCTTAATCCAATGATACCTCTAGAAGGAATGCTAAATTCTAAGTGTTGCAAATCACCTTTTGGCTCCATGACCAATAATTCACCTTTTCTTTGGCTTACCAATTCAATTACTTTACCAGCTGTTTCTTCTGGTGTATCTACTGTTAAAATCTCAACAGGCTCACATTTTTGGCCATCAATTTCTTTTACAATTACTCTTGGTTGACCAACTGCTAACTCATACCCTTCGCGGCGCATGGTTTCAATTAAAATTGACAAGTGAAGAATACCTCTTCCATAAACAATGATAGAATCAGGAGAGTCAGTATCTTCCAATTTCATGGCAAGGTTCTTCTCTGTTTCCTTCTCTAAACGCTCACGAACGTGTCTTGAAGTAACGAATTTACCTTCTTTACCAAAAAATGGAGAGTTGTTGATGGTAAACAACATGCTCATGGTTGGCTCGTCAATAGAGATTGGCTTCAAACCTTCAGGATTTTCAAAATCTGCAATGGTATCCCCAATTTCAAATCCTTCAATACCAAAAACCGCACAGATTTCACCTGGCAATACCTCTTCTACTTTGATACGGCCCAATCCTTCAAAAACATACAATTCTTTGATTCTTGATTTTTGAATTTTTCCATCTCTCTTCACCAAACTAACAGGTTGGTTCACTTTCAATGCGCCTCTCAACAACCTTCCAATGGCAATTCTTCCTGTGAAAGAAGAATAATCTAAAGAGGTGATTTGCATTTGTAAATTTCCTTCTTCAACATGTGGAGCTGGAATTTGCGTAATGATATCATCTAATAAAGCCGTGAAATCTTCCGTTGGATTTTTCCAATCTCTGCTCATCCAACCCATTTTAGAAGAACCATAGATGGTATGGAAATCTAATTGTTCTTCCGTAGCATCTAAATTGAAAAACAAATCAAATACTGCATCATGAACCTCGTCTGGTCTACAATTTGGTTTGTCAACTTTGTTGATAACAACAATTGGTTTTTTACCCAATGAAAGTGCTTTGTGTAATACAAAACGGGTTTGAGGCATTGGTCCTTCAAAAGCATCTACTAATAAGAGTACACCATCAGCCATGTTCAATACCCTTTCTACCTCACCACCAAAATCGGCGTGACCAGGGGTATCAATGATATTGATTTTGTAATCTTTATAACGAACTGATACGTTTTTAGAAAGAATGGTGATTCCACGCTCTCTTTCAAGGTCATTGTTATCTAAAATCAATTCTCCAGCCTGTTGGTTTTCTCTAAACAACTTGGTCTGAAGTAAAATTTTGTCAACCAATGTAGTTTTACCGTGGTCAACGTGTGCAATAATTGCTATGTTTCTAATATTCTGCATGTTAAATAAAAAGCCTGCAAATTTAAGGCTTTTCATGCAAAGTATTGATAAAACAATTGATTTATTGACAGATACTTGATAATTTAACACAAAAACAATTAATTTTGTATGGTCATGAAAAGGGTAATTTCCATCGTATTGCTTTTGCTCACACTGTTCACGAATTCGTTTGTGAAGGCTAGCTTGCATTATTGTGGAGAAACAATTACCCAATTCGCTTTTGGAAATGAAGCAGCTGATCCTTGTGATTGTGCTGAAACAGGCAATATGGATTGTTGTAAGGATATTGTTTTAAAAGCAAAACCTTTTAGTGAAACTATTAGAACGGCAAATTTTCATATTTCGCCATTGACCTTCAAGCTCTTGTTTTTATCAAAGCCTGGTGTTTTTCTAACACTAAAAACCCCGAAATTAAATTTCAATCAACCAGCATTTACTGGCCCACCACCGCTGCCAATTCAGCAAGTGCCAGCATTTTTATCAGTTTACAGAATTTAGTCAGTTGAATGGTTTTTTGAGCCACTTTCTTTGTACTTTATTTTAAAAACTTTTAAAAATTATTAAATGAAAACAATATTTTATTCGATTGGCTTTCTGCTGATCATGGGTTTAAGTAATTTAAAAGCCCAAACAACGGTAATGGATTTTACCAAATCTGATTGCAATGGCATTCAAACAAACCTATACCAACAACTAGATTCTGGTTACGCTGTAATCTTAGAATATGTGATGTTGCCCAATTGTAGTCCTTGTGTAACTGCCGGAAAAGGATTAAAGAGTATTTTACAATCTGGTAATATCTTACAACCTGAAAAAGTAAAAATGTTTCAAATTTCTTATAACAATACCACATCTTGTAATACAATGCAAGCCTGGGCCAACACCAATGGATTTACCTACCCGCTTTTTGAAAAAGGAGCAGACGAAGTAAATTATTACGGAGGTATGGGCATGCCAACCATTGTAATTGCAGGTGGAAAATCACATACCATTTACTACCAAAAACAAGGATACAGCCCAACGCATAACAATGCCATTACTTTGGCCATCAACAATGCATTGAGTCAAAGCAATGGGCTTGACCAATTGGCATGGAATGATTTTAAAATGTATCCTCAACCAGCAACAAACCAATTGAGCATTGAAACTGATATTGAATTGAGTTCAGTGAGTATGCTAGACATGACGGGGAAGACTATATTTCAAACCATTGTTCAAGGAAAATCAATTGATATTTCTTTAAATAAGTTTCCTTCAGGCGTTTATTTCGTAAAATGTAAAGACAAGTTCAACAGACAATTGGTGAAGAAATTAATTGTAGAATAATGAAAGGGTACTTTTATTTTTTAATTTCAATTTCCTTGCTATTTGCCTGCAAAAAGGATCAGCATACGCTTTCAGATAACTACACACCCACTCCAGTAGAAATTTCTTATCCTAGTTGGGTTAAAACATATTTGAGTGAAATGCCATTGAATAGTGAAAATCCTTTGACCAAAGAAGGAGTTGAACTTGGCAGAAAACTTTTTTATGAAAGGCAGTTGAGTTTGAACAATAGCCAAAGTTGTGCAAGTTGCCACCAACAAGCCAATGGTTTTTCTGATTCAAGCCGCTACAGTACTGGTATTGATGGTAGTAAAGGAGATAGAAACGCGATGGCCATCTCTAATTTAGCCTGGAGCAATCACTTGTTTTGGGATGGCAGAAGAAGCAGCCTGGAAGGCCAAGCACATGACCCTGTTACCAACCCAATTGAAATGAAAAACGACTGGAATACAGTAGTTTCAAGGCTTTCTAAAGATGTCAATTATCCTGATTTATTTTACAAAGCATTCAAAACAAGAACCATTGATTCGAACCTAGTCGTAAAAGCCATTGCCCAGTTTGAAAGAAGTTTGGTTTCATTCAATAGCCGATTCGATAAATTTTATTTTGAATCCGATACCAATGCACTTACCGTTCAAGAAAAAAAGGGATTAGAAATCTTTTTCAATAAAGGAGATTGTAACCATTGCCATTCTGATGTTTTGTTATCGGACGATGCCTTAAGAAACAATGGCTTAGATGCTACTTTTACAGACAATGGACGTGGGAATGTGACCAAGAGCGATTCTGATAATGGTAAATTTAAAGTAGTTAGTCTAAGAAATATTGAAGTAACTGCTCCCTACATGCATGATGGCAGATTTAAAACACTAGAAGAGGTGGTTAACCAGTATAACGAAGGTATTCATGCCAATTCGCCAAATATGGACGACAACATGCAGAAATTAATTCAAGGTATTCAACTGACAAACCAAGAGAAACAAGACTTGGTAGCTTTTTTGAAAACTTTTACGGATAGCGAATTTTTAACTAACAAAGCATTTTCAAATCCCAATTGACATGAAAATATTCATAGGTATTATTAGCAGTTTATTCATATGGATCGCTAGCTTACAAAGCACTCAAAAAACAACATTTAAAGTGTTTGGAAATTGTACTGAATGTAAAGAAAGAATTGAGCAAGCCCTTGATGTAAAAGGGGTACAAGTTGCCAATTGGAATATTGATTCAAAACAATTATTTGTTAAATATGATGCTGAAAAAATTAGCATTGCGCAAATACATACTTTAATAGCAGCTGTTGGTCATGATACTGATAAAATGAAAGCGCCTGATAGTGTATATATAAAACTTCCTGATTGCTGCCTTTTCAGAAGTGGAGACAATACCCATCATGATTAGAAACAAATTAATTCTACTGATTTTTTTGTGTAACCCATGCTCTAGTTTTTCTCAAGTTTCCAATTTAATTAAAGGCATTGTTTCTGAAAAAAACACGAAGGGAATAAGGGAACCTATTTCTGGAGCACAAATTCAATGGATTGGAGATAAAAACGGGGTTTCAACAAATGCTGAGGGATATTTTGAACTTTTAAAATCAAGCAAAAGCAATCAACTATTGGTCAGATGTATAGGTTTTGAGAGCGATACCATTGAAGTTGATCAAGAACAGTTTTTGCAAATCCTATTGACAAGCAAAACCACTCTAAAGGAAATGGCTGTTCAATATGAACGAAAATCATCTGAAATCAGTTTCATTGACCCTTGGAAAACAACCACAATGAATGAAAAGGAGTTGTTTAAATCTGCTTGTTGTAATTTGTCTGAAAGTTTTGAAACCAATCCTTCTGTTGATGTTTCCTATAGTGATGCGGTCACTGGAACCAAACAAATTCAACTCCTTGGTTTGGCAACTCAATACACCCAACTGACGCAAGAAATGACACCTGGCGCAAGAGGTATTGCTGCGCAATTGGGCTATGCTTATACACCAGGAACATGGATCAAAAGTATTCAAGTTACCAAAGGAATTGGTTCTGTGGTGAATGGGTTTGAAAGTATTGCGGGGCAAATCAACACAGAATTACATCAGCCTGATGGACCTGAAAAACTAATTGTGAACGGATATGATGGCGCAGGGGGAAGATCAGAAGTAAATTTGGTTTCACAACAAAAACTGAGTCCTAATTTTTCACAAGGGATACTTTTACATGTTAGTAAAAATTGGTACGGGACCGATCATAACCATGATGGATTCTTAGACAATCCTATTGGTGTTCAATTAAATGGCATGTACAGATTCAAATTTGAAAACAAAAAAGGTTTTATGATTCAAGGTGGCTTTAGGGCTGTTGATGACAATAAAATAGCTGGGCAAAACAACAAAACTACTGATACTTTGTACTCAACAAAACTGAATTCAAATAGAAAGGAATTTTGGATTAAAACAGGCTATGTATTTCCTAAAAAAATTTACCGAAGCATTGGTTTGCAATTACAAAGCAGCTGGCAAAACATTGACGCAAATTTGGGTTTAAATCATTACCAAGGCAATCAAAACTCAAATTATTTAAACCTGATTTACCAAAGTATCATTGTAAACTCAAATCATAAATTCAAAACAGGTTTTAGCTTTTTGAATGATGGCTATGACGAACAAACCAAAACCAATTTAGATACACTATTTCTTTTAAAAAGAACAGATTGGATACCGGGTACTTTTTTTGAATACACAGCTGATTTCAGGACTAACTTAACGCTTGTTGCAGGACTCAGAGCTGATTACCATAGCCTGTTTGGTGCATTTATTACACCAAGATTACACATAAAATATTCTCCATGGAAAGACTTGGTATTAAGGGCCTCAATTGGCAAAGGACAAAGAACCGCCTCTTTGCTTGGCGAAAATTTCCAATTGTTGAGCAGTAACAGAGTATTTCAATTGCCTGCGCATTTAATTAGCAATCAAAGCAAATCATTTGAATTAGAAAATATACAACCTGAAAGGGCTTGGAATATGGGAGGAAGCCTCACCTGGAACTTTGAATTAAACTATCGAAAGGCATTGTTTACTACAGATTATTTTTATACCATTTTTGATAACCAACTAATAGTAGATCGTTTTCAAAGTGCATATACTATTCAATTTTATAACTTAAAGAATTCAAGCTATTCGCATAGTTTTCAGATGCAATTGGATGCAGAACCATTGAAACATTTAAATGTTAGAATTGCCTACAGATACATTAAAAGTGGTTTTGTGTACGACAATCAATTTAATATGCAGCCATTGATAGCCAAGCACAGGGCCTTTTTAAATGTATCCTATCAAACTTATGGATTTTGGAATTTTGATTATACCCTTCAATGGACTGGAGAAAAGGCTTTACCCAAATTGGCGAATACAGATGGAACATCATTGAATATATATTCATCTCCATATTTCATTCACCATGTTCAGGTGAGCAAATTTTTCAATAAAAAAGCGACGAACGCATTTTATTTTGGCGCAGAAAATTTATTTAATTTCATGCAAGAAAATGCCATTGTAAATGCTGCAAATCCATGGGCTAAAAATTTTGATGCAAGTGCTATTTGGGGTCCAATTTTTGGTACCATGTGGTATGCTGGAATCAGGTGGCGTTTCTAAAAAGAGAAGGCGCGGGCTTTGCCCGCGCCTTCTCTTTTGTTTATGACGCTGTTTAGTGTCCGCCAGCACTTTCTAAATTATCTACATCAATGCCTTGGTTCTTTAAAACTGATTTTACTTTTAATGCGTAAAATGCAATGTATCCAAAACACAACAAGGTAATGAAATAAGAATGGTGAATTCCAATAGAAGGAATATCAGCCAATTTACCTTGAACAGGAGGTATTATTGCTCCTCCTAAAATCATCATGATCAAAAACGCTGAACCCTGACTGGTATATTTACCCAAACCAGCTACCGCTAAACTGAAAATATTTGGCCACATGATACTACAAGCCAATCCTCCACTAATAAATGCGTACAAAGCAATTTGACCACTGGTCATCAAACCTACCAACATGGCAAAGACGCCAAACATCCCAAATACAAATAAAGATTTAGCTGGTTTTTCTTGTCCCATGAAAAAGCCTGCAACTAGTATAACAACACAATTTCCATAAACCAACAAATTACTAATATCATTTCCTCTCAAGTAATTAACAAATAAAATCAATATGTAAGCAAAAAAGGGGAGTATAACCGTTAACAAATTTTTCAAATATCCACTCAAATTGAATGCACTGATGGCACCTGTCCAACGGCCAATCATCAAACTACCCCAATACAAGGAGATAAAACCAGAAATCAAAGATTCATCCATTGCGCCAAATTCAGGTAATTTCAAAAGTGCTCCCATATTACTTTGAATGGTTACTTCAACACCAACATAGGCAAAAATAGCAATCATGCCCAAGTACAATTGTGGGTATTTCAAAGCACCAGCGGCATTTTCAAAGGGTTCTTTATTGGTAATATCTGGCAGTTTAGAAACTCCAAAAAACAAAGCTACCGCAACAAAAACTCCTGCCAATATCAAATATAAATTGTTGATTGAATCAATGGAAGCATCCGAGGGATTTGACAAAGAGCCAAACAACACATAACTCACAATCAAAGGGCCTAAAGTGGTTCCTAAAGAATTGACACCACCAGCAAAGTTCAATCGGTGTGAAGCTGTTTCTACCGATCCTAGTGCAGCAACAAAAGGCTGTGCTGCAGTTTGTTGCAAACTAAAGCCAATGGCTATCAAGAAAAATGAACTTAAAATAAGGTTGAAAGAACCTGCATTTACAGCTGGGATAATGGCCAATGCACCCATAACAGAGATGAGCAAACCAATGATGATTCCTTTTTTGTATCCAATTTTATTTAAAATATCAACTTTAGAAAACATCGATAACAAAAACAAAATAATAGAACCGATAAAATAGCCTCCATAAAAAGTAAGGTCTACCAGTTGACTTTGAAACTGACTCAATTCAAAATGTTTTTTACAAAATGGGATAAAAATTCCATTTGAAGCGGCTACAAATCCCCAAAAAAAGAACACGACTGCTAGTGTGTACAATTGGGTTTGTTGTTTGGTTGAATTCATATTTTTCATTTTTTTTAAAGTAATACTAATCTAAGCAGAAAAACAAATATTCATGAATTTGTATCCATTAAACATTGATAAAACTCATAACATCACAACTAAACTTATGCTAACTTTGTAATAGATTTGAATTTTTTATATTTTGTTCATAAATAAAAACTAGCTTACCCGAAAATTAAAACTACCATGATCAATAAAATTATTTTACCAACAGATTTTTCTACAAGTGCAAACAAGGCACTTGAATATTCAATTTTACTTTGTCAAAAAACAAAAGCACATTTATCAATTTTACACATCAACCAAATTGCCCTAATAGATGCGAGTATGCCTCCTGAGTCGTATCAATTGTTTGTCAGTGAAATTGAAAAGTTTGTAGATGAAGGTTTTGAAGAATTAAAAAATAAGCTAAAAAATACTGCAATTAGCTATTCTCTTGAAAGTAAATATGGATTTATTTCAGATGAAATTTGTGATTACAGCGAAGCCGAAAATGCAGACCTAATTGTGATGGGAACAACAGGTGCAAGCGGGCTTAATGAAATTTTAATTGGTAGTAATTGCGCAAGTGTAATAGGCAGATCAAGTATTCCTTGTATGGCAATTCCTGCCAATGCAAATTTGAAAGATTTTGAGAAAATTATTTATGCAACTGATTACAATGAGCCTGAGTTCCCTGCTTTTTCAAGGCTTTTGTACTTTGCTGAATTATTCAATGCAGAAATAGATGTAGTACATGTTGAATCAGAAAATGACCACTATTTCAATTCTGAAAACAATTTTTTCAAGAAAAATAAAAGCACAATTCAGTATCCTAAAATTAATTATACCAATTTGCCAGAGGGCAAAACAGCAGATGTTATCAATCAATACATTGCAGATAACAATGCCGATTTACTGGTACTTGCTAAACATAACCGCAACTTTTTTGAGCGCTTAATGCATAGAAGTTTGAGCAAGAAAATGGCCTATCACATCCATTTACCTTTGTTAATTTTAGTAAAATAGTTAACCATTCATTGAAGCCAGGAACTCGTCATTGTTGCGAGTTCCCTTCATGTTTTTCAACATCAGATTCATACTTTCCTCTGGGTTCATGTCTGAGATATGATTTCTAAGTACCCAAATTCTTTGTAAGGTAGTTTTGTCTAATAACAAATCTTCTCTTCTTGTACTTGATGAAACAATATCTATTGCAGGGAAAATTCTTCTATTGGCTAATTTTCTATCCAATTGTAATTCCATGTTACCAGTTCCTTTGAACTCTTCAAAAATCACTTCATCCATTTTAGACCCTGTTTCTGTTAGGGCTGTAGCAATGATGGTTAAAGAACCACCATGCTCAATTTTCCTGGCTGCACCAAAAAATCTCTTAGGCTTGTGCAATGCATTGGCATCCACTCCACCCGATAAAATTTTACCTGAAGCGGGTTGAACTGTATTAAAAGCCCTTGCCATTCTGGTAATTGAATCCAATAAAATCACTACATCATGGCCACATTCTACCAATCTTTTTGATTTTTCTAGTACAATATTGGCTAATTTTACATGTTTATCAGCTGGCTCATCAAATGTTGAAGCTACCACTTCTGCCCTTACACTTCTTTGCATGTCTGTAACTTCTTCAGGTCTCTCATCAATTAATAGGATGATTAAATAGACCTCAGGATGGTTTTTTGCAATGGCATTTGCAATATCTTTTAGTAAAATAGTTTTGCCGGTTTTAGGTTGAGCAACAATTAAGCCCCTCTGCCCTTTTCCAATTGGCGCAATCATGTCAATGATACGAGTTGAATAGGTACTTGAATTGTCAGCAATTCTTAAACGCTCATCTGGGAATAATGGTGTTAAGTGTTCAAATGCTACACGGTCTCTAACTTCAGCTGGGTTTCTTCCATTGATTGATTCAATTTTAACCAAAGCAAAATACTTCTCTCCTTCTTTTGGGGGGCGTATGGTTCCTTTGACAGTATCTCCTGTTTTTAAACCAAACAATTTTACTTGTGAAGGTGAAACATAAACATCATCTGGAGAAGGCATATAATTGTAATCCGAAGACCTTAGAAATCCGTACCCATCTTGGATCATTTCCAAAACACCTTCACTGCTTACAATACTTTCGAGTTCTGTGTATTGTATGCGTTCGGGCTGATTTTGTCTGAGCTCATTTCTGTCATTATTTTGATGAGTATGAGGACGATCTGGTTGATTTTGTCTCTGCTCATTCCTATCATTGTTTTGATTGTTATGAGGACGATCTTGTCTGTTGTTATCGTGCTTCCACCTGTCTCTTCTGTGATTATGATGCGGATGTTGTGGTTCTGTTTGTTCAGGTTTAGTTTGGATAGCATCGTTTTCAGTAAGCGTAACAATTGGCAGCTCAATTTTTTCAACTACAATTGATTTCTCAATTGGGATGACAGGTTCTACTGGGCTTTCATTTTGAATTGATGTTGTTTCAATTTTAGTTGCTTTTACAACTTTAGGGCGTCCTCTTCTTTTTTTAGCGGACTCGTCTTTTTCTTCTTCCAAGTCTATGAAAATTAATAGTTCAGATTTTTTTGATTCAATTCGGTTTTCTAAATCAATTTATTTTTATGGCCAAATTTTGATTGACAATCAAGATCAAAACCCAATAAAAAATTTGCTTAGTGAGGAGTTGATTCTCAATTTTTGAGGTATTGATTGACTCCAACGAATTGTTTTGTAATGCAATAGTAATCATATTTTTCAAAAAAGCAATTAAGCTTTCAATTTTATTTAAGTGCCTGTTTATAGGCTTCCAAGCAACGATTTCGGGCAAATGAATGTTCAACAATAGGTGCTGGATACAAATTTGTGTTGATTTCAGGCACCCACATCTTTATGTACTGGTGTTCAGCATCAAATTTCTCTGTTTGTAATGCAGGATTGAATACTCTAAAATATGGAGCAGCATCTGTACCTGAACCAGCAGCCCATTGCCATCCGCCATTGTTTGAACTCAATTCAAAATCTAATAGTTTCTGTGCAAACCAAGCCTCTCCCCATCGCCAATCAATTAATAAATGTTTGGTTAAAAAACTAGCAACTATCATTCGAACTCGGTTGTGCATGTACCCTGTATGCAACAACTCTCGCATGCCAGCGTCTACAATAGGATAACCCGTTTGTCCATTTTTCCATTTCTCAAACTCTTGTTCATTGTTCCGCCATTGAATGCGATCGTATTGAGGTTTGAAAGCCCCTTTTACAACATGGGGAAAATGCCATAGTATTTGCATGTAAAACTCTCTCCAAATCAATTCATTTAAATATACCTCATTTAATGTAATTGCTTTGGTTACCTTTTCTCTGATACTGATGGTACCAAACCTGTAATGAAGGCCTAATTTTGATGTACCATTCATTGCAGGGAAATCTCTATTTTGATGGTAATTGGCAATAATTTGAGTAGCAACAAGCGTTGATGGAAAGCTTAAATTGGTTTTTTCAAAATTCATTTGAGCCAAAGAAATCTCAGGTGAAATTTCTTGAACATTTAAAAAATGAGATAGAAACTTTTCTGATGGGTATTGTTGAATAGGATTTTGAGCCAATTTCAATTTCCATTTTTTAGCGTAAGGAGTAAACACCGTATATGGGTTGCCATCCTCTTTGACTATTTCATTTTTCTCAAAAATACATTGGTCTTTGTAAGAAAAAACCTTGATATTTTTGGAAGCTAAAAAAGTAGAAACTAGCTGATCTCTTTCTATTGCAGAGGGTTCATAATCATGGTTGAAATAAAGTGCATCAATTGAATATTTACGTTCAATTTCTTTCCAAACTGTATCAACATCACCATAAAAAAGTATCAAATCTGAACCCATTTCATTTAATCGTTTTTTTAGGGCATGAACTGTTTGGTGAATAAAGCCAAGTCTGGCGTCTGCTTTATCTTCTAATCGGCTGAGAATATCCTTATCAAATATAAAAACTGGGAGCACTGGACTACCTGATTTTAGCGCATAAAATAGAGCCGCATTGTCTTCCAAACGAAGATCTCTTCTGAACCAAAATATTGCTATTGATTGTTGCATAATTATATAACAGTTTTATGTTTACTTGGTTTTAATTGTTTGCTATTCCAGGAAACCAAAAGCCATATTTAATTGCAAATGCAACAAAATTATTTTTACGGTTTTTGATTTTCAGTTTGCTTGCCAACATTCTACACCTGTATTCAATTGTCGCTTCTTCTTTGAATAACAAATCAGCAATTTCCTTATTTGTTTTCCCCTCACATATTGAAAGTAATAATTTCAATTCATCTCGGTTTAATTGTTTATAATCATAAGCATCTTCAGTCCCTTTTCCTAATGCGTTCAATACTTCTGATTCTAAATTATTGATTAAAGATTTAGAGATGACTGCCTTTGCACCTAAACTATAGTAGGCCGCTTGTACACTGTGTTTAGAATAAGAAGTAAAAACTACAAAAGGTAAACATGGGTATTTGCTTTTGAGTTGATCGGCAATTTCAAAACCATTCTCCGCTGGCAAATCCAAGTCAAGAATGACCAAATCAATTTCATCTGCATTTTCGAATCGGTGAAAAAACTCTTCACCAAGAGAACAATTTGCAATAATTTTAAAATTTCCTTTTTTTTCAATTCGATCTTGAATGATGTATTTCCAAACATCATTGTCTTCAATTACAGCTAATTTAATCATAGGTAGATATTTAAATTTTCACCAAAATATCTTTATCAAACTTGATGTCAAAATATAGCTGTAAAATTTAAGGGATTCCCTAAAGTACTATGAATATAGGGACTTTCAAGTATTGTCTTTTTAATAATTTAAATGTAAAATATTACTCTTTTGTACTTTTTGAACAGAATGATTTATTTTGGTTTAAGGATTTCCAATTGAATAAAAAGCTATCAAAATAGTTTTCACTTTACAGGTATTTGAATACTATTGATGTGCTATTTATAAAAATCTGTTAATGCATCATTCAATTCAGGATACTTAAACTCAAAGCCTTTTTGTGTAATTTTATTAGAACTCACCTTTTGGTTTGCATACAATAAATCTACAATTTCACCCAACACTATTTTCATAAACCATTTAGGAATTCCAGGTAAAAAGAAGGGTCTCTTTAACTTTTTACAAATCAAGTTCAAGAGTTCAGAATTACTTACCGGATTTGGAGCTACACCATTATATATTCCGACCAATTTGTTTTGATATATAAATGCATACATCCTTACCAAATCATCAATATGAATCCAAGATTGCATTTGATTGCCATCACCAAAACTGGCTGCCAATCCTAATTTTGAAGGAATTTCAATTGATTTTAACATACCGCCTTCTCTTGTCAATACCAAACCAACTCTTACAATACTTACCTCAATATTTAAGTCGGTAAATTTCAAAGCTTCTTGCTCCCACGCTTTACAAACTTCTGCCAAAAAAGAATGGCCAATATTGGCTTCCTCTGATAAATTCTCAGTGGAATTTGTAGCATAATAACCAATTGCAGATGTACTGATAAGCTGCTTTACTTGGTGTTGGGTTGTTTTGAGTGTATGGTACAATAGCTGAGTTGATTTGACCCTGCTTTCAAGTATGGTTTGCTTGTATGCAGGGGTCCATCTATGATCAGCAATGCCTGAACCCGCTAAATGAATAATGGCATGAACCCCAGCCAAACAATTGACATCTATTTCATTGGTATCGGGGTTCCAGTAAAATATATCTTTTTGTGATTTATTTTTAGTTCTAGATAACAAATGAACTTGAATACCCATTTCATTGAAAAATTGTACTAATTTTCGGCCAATTAAACCCGTTCCACCCGTTATCAGAATTTTAGTTTGCATAGCTTTAAAACAATAAATCTGTTTGAATGTTTAAAACCATAGAAAATAAAAAATTAAGACCATTGGGATCCTTTTCTATCAAAGACATTGAAGCAGTTACCGGCATTAAAGGGCATACCTTGCGTATTTGGGAACAACGCTACGGAATTGTCATACCCAAAAGAACAGAAACCAATATTCGTTTTTACGATGACAATGACCTTAAAAAGCTGCTAAACATCAGTTTATTAAACAACCACGGCTTCAAAATTAGTGAAATTGCTAAAATGCAAGTGGATGAAATAAAAGCTGAAGTGCTTCGTTTGAGTACAAGTAAATATGCACATGAAGCCCAGATCAAAGCCTTTATTTCTGCCATGCTCGAATTCAATGAAATTGTATTTAACCAACAGTTGACTGCATGTTTTATTCAGTTTGGCATAGAATACACCCTTTTAAATATCATTTTCCCATTACTGAATGAGATAGGAATTCTCTGGCAGATTGGATCAATACAACCCTCTCACGAACATTTTGTAACCAATATCATCAAGCAAAAATTGTATGTTGCAATTGATGGGCAAGTTGGAAGATTCAATAAAAGTAGCAAGCGTTTTTTATTGTTTTTACCTGAAAATGAAAAACACAGTATTGGATTGCTCTTTGCAAATTACCTCATTCGTTCTAGAGGTCATGAGGTTTTATATCTAGGTCAAGAAGTACCTTTGAATGATCTTAAAGATGCCTTCCAAAATGACAACCCTGACTTTATTCTAACGCTCATGAGTTGCGCACAGCCTCATATCGACAAAAATGAATTTGTGCAATTTTTAAAAGACAATTGGCCACTAAGTACGCTTCTGTTAACAGGCTCTCAATTTTTAATGGCAAATATAGTGCCTGCTGAAAAAGTAAAAATGATTCAAAACTTTGAAGTATTTATAGAATACTTAGACAATATCTAAATCAATTCTGACCTTTGTTCATGATGACTTGCATTCTTCTGTTCAATTCAGCCTCATCTACCAATTGGTAATTTAGTGGAACTTTGAACAATGAAGCCTCAATGGTTTGTTGTATAACTTCTTTGGCTTTTAAATGAATTTTCATTTGATCTGCGTGCATATCATACTCAAGCACCATACCTTCTATTTTTTCAAAATTGGGGTCATTGTTAAAATTTATGGGACTAATTTGAGGCGCATACCAACAATGGGTTTCTGAAGTATCATTGTTTGTTACACTTTTTACAACAATATGTTTGCATGAATAACCTGCAATAGTTCGGATGTCATTTTGAAGTTCTGGCTGAAGAATTTTAAGTTGAGTATTGTTCATTTGTAACAACTCTTCAGTACTTTTTTTCAATGCAAATCTATTTCCAAAAACATTCAACAATACATAAATTGTATTTGAATCCTTATCTACAATGGTTGTATTTTTGCCAAAAGCACCTAGTCCCATTTCTGTTCTACTTTTTTTATCTTTAAAGTAAATAACAGCATCTTTAGCCAATTGCTCCACTTTAGATTGTAATTGTACAGGTACATCTTCATAGGTAATGTCAAACAAAATTTTACCTTCTTGAATTTTGGTTTGGGCAATTCCTATTTTGGTGAACACCACAAGCAAAAGGATTAAAATATTTTTTACCATTGTAATTTGATTTTATGAATGAAAGCATGGATTCCTTTTTTACAATCTTCACTGGCTCTTGCACTCGCATTGGCACGTGCGGCCATATCTAAAGCTTCATTTGTGTTTTTAAACTGTGTTGCCAAAAGCAATTGTTTTGTAAGTGCGAAACTATTGCCAGAGGTTTGTAAAATCAATTGGTTTGCGAAGTCTTCTACCTGGTCTTCTAACAACAAAGCATCTTCTACTACATGCGAAATCAAACCTATTCTATATGCCTCAGAAGCATCTATGATTTGACCTGTATACAAAAGATGATTTAAATATTGGCCTGCAATTTTTTGCTTTAAAAAAACCATTACCAAGGCAGGAATAAATCCAATTTTAACTTCGGTATAGGCAAATTTTGACGCTTTTGAAGCAAAACAAAAATCAGTGATAGTGGCCAAACCACAGCCCCCAGCAAATGCGGAACCTTGAACCATAGAAATGATTGGTTTGTTAGATTCATGTATCAACTGAAAGAGTTGTCTCAAGGTTTGAGAATCGTTTAAATTGTCTTCAAAAGTATTGGTTTGTAATTGCATGATGCTCTCTAAATCGGCACCAGAACAAAAGCTACTCCCTCTTCCACCAATGACAATGACCCTGCAAGCATCATCCGTCAGTGCCTTTGTCAATTGATTGGTCAATGCCAATACCAATTCTTTGTTCAATGCATTTCTTTTATCGGGCCTATTTAAATATATCCAGGCGATTCTATTTTTAAGTTCAAAATCAATCATATTTTCAATTTAATACAATAATAAACTAAATGCCGTGTTTTTAGGATTCATATAAATAAATGTATTCGCTTTTTGATTGATTTGATTGGATTTTAAATAATACTTTGATGCCATACTCCATGTTTTTGAGGAATGGTGATACTTAATGAAGAAAGCACCTACTTTCAATCCGTAAAAATTTGAGTGAATAGGATATAAATCAATGCGCCTGTTTTGATTCAATTTGAATGCATGTAAAAATAATTCTCTGGCTAAAATAGTTGAATCGGCCAATAGCAAGGCTGATTGCCCATTATTTATTGCAATACAAGGATGATTTCCATAAGCATAAATTTGAACTTTTCGCTGTTTACTCAAATCATAATTTCGTTTAATTACCTGAAATTGTATTACAATCATCAGCAACATGGCAATTTGAAAGGCTTTCTTTGATTTGAATTTAAAATACATGTAAAAAAGAGCAATCACGATTGCCAATAATATACACGCACCTTGATTCAAATAGAGGTCATCAATTGTTGCATATTTAAATTTGGAGAGATAGCGTGTTTGATGGTTATTAAAAGCCAACAGATTAGACAAAGCAGTCCATAAAAAATTTGGAAGAAAGGGAATGCAAACCAAAACCAATCCCCAATAAATAGCAATGGTGCAAACTGGTATTGAAATTAAATTAGCGGGTAAAAACAACAAGGGCAATTGATGAAAATAATAAATACTCAATGGCAAACAAGCTATTTGAGCTGAAATAGAAGCTGCACATAAAGTCCATATCGCATTTGAAAATTTATTTTTGGGCTTGAATAAATTAAAAACAAAATCATATAAAACCAATAAACCCAAAACTGCCATAAAACTTAACTGAAAGCCTGTATCAAATAACAAATTCGGTTGAAAAAACAACATCAAAAAAGCCGAATTAATTAACAAATTCAGTTGAGATTGTGGCCTATTCATTGTCTTAGAAAAAACATAAAAAGTAATCATTAAACTTGCCCTGATAATAGAGGGCGAAAAGCCACAAACCAATGCATATATCCATATTAAAATCAATTGAATGAGCAATACTGGATACTTAAACCGGGGTCGTTTGATTGCTAAAAAAAGAACTTCCAAGATTCCAAAAAGTAAATTTACATGCATGCCACTAACAGCCAAAACATGCAAAGTACCTAATGCAGCATAAGCCTTGATTAAGTCTTTTGAAATAAAGGCATCTTCCCCATCAATCAGGGCTAAGAGAACAGCGGAAGAATCTTTATCTTGAATTTTATTGAGGATGAACTCTTTTAGGTACATCTGAAAAAAATGGATCCAATATTGAATTGATTTTGTATCTGCTGTAGTTAATGCTGTGATTTTTGCCTGTTGATTTAATTCTGCGAAAATCCCTTTTCTAAGATAAAAGGAGGCAAAATCAAAATCATATTCATTTTCGGTTTTTACAAAGGCATGAATTTCTGAAACATTGATTTGAAAACACTGGCCAATTTTAAGTTTTGGATTGTCTTTTCTTTTCAGCAATAATTTACCACAATAACTATAATTTTCATTGTTGTATGCGCTGGTGTATAAAGCTACTGTATAGTTTTCAGATTGAATTGAAGTCAATTGACTGTTTTCTATCTGAACAAAAGCTCGGCTACTCTTTTCAATTTCTTTTTGAAAATTTGAATATTGAAAATCTTTGAAAAAAATCATGCCAATACCCAAAAGCAAGACATTGATTTGTAAAAACAAACCTGGTATTACAGCGGCACAAAAACTTGGTATTAAATATTTAAATACGAAAAACAAGCCAATATTAAGGAATACCAAAACAAGGATTAAATGCCCATTCAAGCAGCAATTTGTTTGTATAATTATTCCTAAAATCAAGGCCAACAAAGGCCTTAACAATGGAAATCTAAACCAAAATACATCAAACATAACGAAGTGAATAACTATCTTCCTATTGAAGTTAATTGATTTGTAGTTTTGAAATAAAAAAAACTATGTATATCAGCTTGCTCGTATTACACAATTTATTAAGGTGGCTATTTTTAGGCATACTTATTACCGTGTTGGTAAAATCGTTTTTGGGTTTGCAAAAAAGGGACCCTTATTCTTCTCTCGACCAAAAAATGGGAGGAATTCTAGTTGCACTTGCACATACGCAATTATTGATTGGCTTGATTTTATTATTTACCAGCCCAACAATTGCCGAATTGATGAAAGACATGGCTACTACCATGCACAACAAAGTAAGCAGGGCACAATTGGTAGAACATCCAATCACCATGATTTTGGCTGTTGCACTTATTCAAATTGCTCGCATCCGTACCAAAAAAGCCTATGCTGATGAAGACAAACACAAAAGAAGTTTAATTTTAAATGGAATTGCCTTGATACTTGTTTTGTATATGATTCCTTGGCAACAAACGCCTCTTTTTAGATTTTAAAGAGTATATTTTCTTTGAAAGACTGGATTTTTATTCAGTCTTTTTTTTGTCTTGTAATTAGGTATTTGGAAATTAATAGATGTTTGGTTAAATTGATTGATAATAAAAACCTTCCATGAAAAAAATTACCATCCTTGCAATTTGTATCTCGAGTTTCTTTTTCGCGTGTCAAAAAGAAGCAAGCAAAACAGTTGTTGTAGAAAACAATTCGCCAAACATCCCTGAAGGTTTTACAAAAAAAGTTTTATTAGAGGAATTTACTGGAGAATGGTGTGTCAATTGCCCTGATGGAGCTTCAATTTTACATGGTATGACTGAAAAATATCCCACTAAATTAATTGTAGCTGCTGTTCACCAAGGCGATTGGTTACAAATTGCTCAGCTTACTCAATTGAGTACTCATTTGGGAGGAATTGCAGGCTATCCAAGGGCTTCAATTAACAGGGTTCCAGCAGCTGGCACAACAAATAACCAAGATGGAATGGTTGTGTATAGTAGAGGCAACTGGGAAACAAATGCAGTGAGATTAATGGACGCAGAAAATCAAAAAACTGCTAAAATTGGATTAGGTATTGAATCGAGTATTACAAATAACTTGCTTTCATTAAAAGTGCATACTGGTTTCAAAACTACCGACGCTAGAGATACAAGATTGACCGTTTACTTGGTTGAAGACAGTGTTCAAGCCCAAAGTCAAACTGGAGCAACTACCAACCCTTATTTTCACCAACATGTTTTACGAAAAGTATTGAGCGGCCCATTGGGAGATAGCATTCAATTGAATAAAGGAAACTATGCGTTCAAAACTTATGACAACATTGACATCAGTGCATACAAAGAAGCCAATTTAAAAATCATTGCATTTATTAACGTAATTGGAAGTTCAAGCACTACGCATGAAGTTATCAATGTTCAAGGAGCTATAGCAGGAAAAAGTCAGCTGTTCGACTAAAACTTAACTAATTTTAATCTACCCAAATTCTAAAATATGTGTTTTTCTGCAAATGCCAGTTTTACCGCTGCTGCTGTAATTGGTACACTTTCTGTTTTCACTGTTAAATCATCTTGGAATAACAATTACCGTTATTTTGGTGTTGTCCCTGTTCTATTTGCATTACAACAGATAGCAGAGGGCTTTATTTGGAGAACATTGAATCAAGAGGCAATTGGGAATAACTTGCCCCTTTTGACATCTATTTTTCTGTTTTTTGCTTGGTCTGTTTGGCCTGTTCTCATTCCATTGAGTATGTATAAAATTGAAACAATAAGTTGGAAAAAAAAGAGCTTGTTCCTCTTGACTGTATTGGGAATAATAACCGCAATCATTTCTATCTTCCATATATTTAACAATGAACCCTTAGCTTATGTATCGAATTTTCATATAGATTATAAATTAGGTATTCCTGTTAAAATGAATACACTAATTTACACCCAAGAAGTTATTTATGTGATTTGCACTTTGATTCCTTTGTTTATGAGCAGTAGTAAAAAAATGCACCTGTTTGGAAGTGCAAATTTGATGAGTTTATTATTGGCATTTGTGTTTTTTGAAAATGCCTTACCCAGTACTTGGTGCTTTTTTGCAGCGATTTTAAGTGGGTTTATTTACTATCTAATTCAAATAAATTTGCAAACAGCAAAAACTATTGCTTGAGCAAAAATGTAATTCTACAAGCTAAGATTTGTTTGAAAAGATTGTAGGTTGGCGACCTGATTTATTGATAAAAGAGTCAATTTGAAATGGATGAATTGCCAAATAAAATTCTTAAAAATGAACAAAAATTAATTCTAGTTTAAACCATTTTTACTGCTTGCAGAAAATTGTTTATTTTACCTGTTGTAGCTCGTATTTTATTTTTTTGTATTGATTGCTGAGTTGAATCATTGTAATAGGCCTTGAAATAGTAGTTTGAGTTCCTTTTGTTTTGTATTGAAACTGAAATTGTGCTTTCTTTTTTGCAGTTTGATTGATTTTTATAGGCACCAATTCTACCAATTGATTGGTGTAACTATAAACGATTGCCAACACAAAATTAGATTTAAAATCGATTGAAGTTGGTTTTCCTGCCTCTCCCATGGTAGTTGCCATGCCAAAATAAGCATCAAATTCTTTCTGACTCGTAATTTTAAGGAGCTGTGTTTTACCGGAGGGAATAGAATGCAAAACAAAATAATTTGACATCTTTTCAAATGCCAAAGATTGAGGGAAGCTCGTTTGAGCAAAAACGCTATTGAAAAAGCACAATACTACTAACAGTAAAAGGGTACTTTTTAGTTGAACGGTTTTATTCATTTTTGTCATTTTAAAATTTGTTTGATTTCATTAAGCTTTAAAAGCGCTTCAATGGGTGAAAGATTATTCAAATCTAATTGTTCCAATTGAATTCTAATTTCATTTAAAACCGGATCATTGATTTGAAACATGTTCAATTGCATGGGTGTATCTTTTGATTTAGCGGATACCTTAGCGGGTTGTTGTGTTCTATTTTTTTCTAAATCTTTAAGCAGTTCATCGGCTCTTTTCAATATCAAACTTGGAACACCAGCTAATTTTGCCACATGAATTCCAAAACTATGTTCACTGCCTCCTTTGGTTAATTTTCTTAAAAAAATGATTTTGTTGTCTTGTTCTTTTACACTCACATGATAGTTACAAATGCCATTATTTTCAGCTTCTAACTCATTGAGTTCATGGTAGTGTGTTGCAAACAATGTTTTAGGACGATAAGGGTGTTTGTTTAAGAATTCTGTGATGGCCCAAGCCAAAGAAATACCATCATAAGTAGAAGTTCCTCTTCCCAATTCATCTAACAGAATTAAACTCTTGGCACTAAGATTGTTTAAAATACTGGCTGTTTCAAGCATTTCAACCATGAATGTACTTTCTCCAGCTGCCAAATTATCATTGGCCCCCACCCTCGTAAAAATTTTATCTACTATTCCAATTTCTGCAGATTTTGCAGGCACATAACAACCCATTTGAGCAAGTAAGACACAAAGCGCTGTTTGCCTTAATATTGCAGATTTACCTGACATGTTTGGACCTGTCAAAATGATGATTTGTTGAGAGTCTTGGTCGAGGTAAAGGTCATTGGCAATGTATTTTTCTCCTTTAGGTAATTGCTGTTCAATTACTGGATGTCTTGCTGATTTTAAATTCAATACACTAGCATCAGACAATTCTGGTTTACAATAATTATTTGAAAGGGCTAATTCCGCAAACGCAAACAAACAATCTAATTTGGCTAATAATTGTGCATTTTTCTGAATCTTTACTACTGAATTTTGAAGCAATAATACAAGTTCGTTGTAAAGCCTTTCTTCTATTGAAGTTATCTTTTCTTCTGCACCTAATATTTGTTCTTCGTATTGTTTTAACTCTTCGGTGATATAGCGTTCAGCATTGGTTAGGGTTTGCTTTCGCATCCAAGTTGAAGGCACTTTTTCTTTGTGAACATTTGTTACTTCTAAATAATAGCCAAATACATTGTTAAATGAAATTTTCAAACTGGGAATACCTGTTGCCTGTTGTTCTTTTTGTTGCAGTTGTAACAAATAATCCTTTCCTCCAAATGCAATTTTTCTCAGTTCATCTAAATGTTGATCAACCCCTTCATTGATGACATTCCCCTTGTTCACCAATAAGGGTGCATCTACTTGTAAATATTTATCTATCAATTGAACTGTTTCATCACAAGTATTCAACTGTTGCGCCAATTCAGTATAAATTGGATTGTTTGAATCGTTTAAAAGATCTGAGATTGGTGTTATTAATTTAATTGAACGGTTGAGCTGTTGCAATTCTCTTGGCCCAATTCTTCTCATGGCCAATTTAGAAACCATTCTTTCCAAATCACCTAATTCTTCTAAAAGCTTGATGATTTGTTTTCGAATTTTAGTTTGTTCAATTGCAACTGAAACAAAGTTCAATCTTTCTTGAATTGGCCCTAGTTCTTTCAATGGCATCACCAACCATTTCCTGAGCATCCTGGCGCCAATGGGTGTAACTGTTTTGTCTATTATTTGAAGCAAAGAAACACCCTGATCGGCAGAACTGTAAAGCAATTCAAGATTTCTAATGGTAAACCTATCTAGCCAAACATACTTTTCTTCACTGATTCTAGAAATGGCTTGAATATGCTCAACTTGGTCGTGGTGGGTTTCTGACAGATAGTACAAGCAAACCCCAGCTGCAATTAGCCCCAAGGGCATGTCTTCAATTCCAAAACCTTTAAGATTTTGAGTTTTAAAATGTGTCAGTAATTTATCTCTACAAAAACCCAATTGAAAAATCCATTCATCCAATACAAACGTGTAATGGTTTTCGCCAAAGTCCTTTTTAAAATTACTGATTTCTTTTTTGGAAACAAGAATTTCTGCAGGTTTGAAACTTTGGATGAGTTTGTCTATATAGGCTTTATTTCCTTGGGTGGTCATGAATTCACCCGTAGAAATATCCAACAAAGCAAAGCCACATATATCGTTTTCAAAAGAAATAGCTGCTAGGTAATTGTTTACTTTATGGTCTAAAATTTTATCATTGAAACTGACCCCTGGCGTAATCAATTCTGTGACGCCTCTTTTGACAATTTTCTTGGTTAATTTGGGGTCTTCTAATTGATCACATATAGCCACTCGCTCGCCTGCTCTCACCAATTTGGGCAAGTAATTGTCAAGAGAATGATGGGGAAAACCTGCCAATTCAATGTGGGAAGCTGAACCATTTGCCCTTTTTGTTAAAACAATGCCCAAAATACGAGCGCTTTTTATAGCATCTTCTCCAAATGTTTCGTAAAAATCACCTACTCTAAACAACAAAATAGCACCTGGATATTTTGATTTGATCTCCAAGTACTGTTTCATCAAGGGTGTTTCTTCTCCATTTGATTTTTTGGCCATGATGGCAAATTAAAACATTCAAGGCAAAACCCTTTACAGTGTTTATATTTTGGGGAAAACGGTCTTATTTGATGCCTTTCATGGCCAATTCAACTGGTGGCTTTGAATAAAAACCTGTTCCATTATAGATTCTTTTGCCCTCTGCATGCATACATGCATTAGAACAACAGCCTTCCATTTTATCAGCACAGGCCTCGCACATATTGAATTGGTCGTTGCAAGTAACATTGGCACAATTCAAATTTCTTGAGGTTGGGGTATCACAGGCAATGCATTTGGCAATTAAAGTGGGATTGACTTGGTTGATAGGTACTGTTACCCTGCCATCAAAAACATACAATACGCCCTCAAAATCTTTACCTCCGGTATCATTTGCATATCCAATAATTCCATTGTGCATCTGGTACACATCTTCAAAGCCATTTTCTAGTAAAAAAGCGGAAGCCTTTTCACATTTGATACCACCCGTGCAATAGGTGATTACTTTTTTGTCTTTCAGATTTCCAAGCGTTTTCACTTTTTCAGGAAATTCTCTGAAGTTCTCCATGTCAAGCGTAATGGCATTTTTAAATTTACCCAGACGCGTTTCATAATTTGAACGAACATCCAACAAGACTACATTTTGGTCTTGCATCATTTCTTGGGCTGTTTTACCATCTATATGCTTCCCTGTTCTTCTGTTAGGGTCAATGGTTTTAAGCCCAGAATACACCAATTCTTTTTTATGACGCACATGAATTCTGTTGAAAGCTAGTTGGTTTACAGGGTCTATTTTAAAATCAACCCCTTCAAATCTAGGGTCTGATTGTAAATCGTCCATATAGGTAGCACATTGCGCAATTGTACCGCTGATGGTTCCATTGATCCCTTCTTGTGCAATATAAATTCTTCCGACAATACCTAATTGTTGGCAATATTTCAGATGATGAATAGCAAATTCTTCTGCATCTGGAACACGAGTATAAAAGTAATAGGCAAGTACCTGATATTGCGATTTATCTTGACTCATACCACAAAAATAAACTTAATCTATCAAATAAGAATTGATTTTGCAAAGGTTTTCTATTTTTGATTCAAATTTCTGCTGCTTATCTTTCAGCACTATTTTATATGGTATGAAAAAATTAATCTACTTTTTATTTGTTCTATTTGCCACAACTTCTGTTGTGAATGCTCAAGATTATGCATCCAATGAGAATGAATTTTATTGGAAAAACCGCAAACCTAACAAAGATTATTGGCAGCAAGACGTTCATTATAAAATCAGTGCCAGTTTATCTGATACCAACGATGTCATTTGGGGAAGCTCTTTGTTAACTTATACCAACAATTCCCCTGATACTTTAAAAGAAATCTATTTTCATTTATACCAAAATGCTTTCGTAAAAGGAGCCTATTTAGAAAACTTGAACCTGGCCAATGGATTCAAGCAAAAATTTGGCAGGCACGAAATCAATGGAAGAGGCACATTGATCAAACAACTCAAAGTAAATGATGAAAATGTTCAATTGAGTTTAGACAATACGATTTTAAAAGTTAAGTTAAACAAAGCCCTTATACCTGACACCCAAATTCAAATTGCCATCGATTTTGAAACCTATTTTGATGAAGATGGGACCCAACGCAGACGCATGAAATTATTCAGGGACAATTGGTACAACAAGCATTATGATGGCGTACATTGGTATCCTAGAATTTGTGTATATGACCGTAAATTTGGCTGGGAAACCGACCAACATTTAGGAAAAGAGTTTTATGGAGACTTTGGCTCATTTGATGTAGCGTTGAGTTTCCCTCATCATTACGTATTAGATGCAACAGGGACTTTAAGCAATTCAGAAGAAGTACTCCCTAAAACTTTAAGAGCACAATTAGACCTTAAAAACTTTGCAAAAAAAGCTTGGGAATCTGCGCCCAGTACCATTATCAATCCAGACCCAAAAAGGCTTACCTATAAAACTTGGAAATTTAAGGCCATCAATGTACATGATTTTGCTTGGACAGCTGATCCAACCTATAGAATTGGAGAAAGTTCATTCAAATTAAACAATGGAAAAGAGGTAAAAGTAATTGCGTTGGCCCAAGAACCTCATGCAGCCGGATGGCAAGATGCTTGTGCTTTTACAGCCAATGTAATGCAGATTTACAGTGCAGATTTTGGGAATTATATGTATCCTAAAATGATTGTTGCTGATGCAAGAGATGGAATGGAATACCCAATGTTAACCTTAGACGGCGGAAGTTCTCCAGGCTATTTTGGGCTATTGGCACATGAAGTTGGACACAATTGGTTTTTTGGTATGGTTGGAAACAATGAAACCTACAGAGCCAGTTTAGATGAAGGTTTTACGCAATTCTTAACCCATTGGAGTACCACCCGTTTATTGGGTGAAGTAAAATCAAATGCGCTTGCAAAAGGATATTACAACAAGGCTGTTGAACCTGTCAACTTAAGAGAAAGTACTGTTTATTTAGGCTATATCAACGATGCCATTACCAATGAAGACATGCCTTTGAACACCCACAGTGACGATTTCAATTCTGCCCTAGGACATGGTGGTGGTTACAGAGCTGTGTATTATAAAACGGCTACCATGTTGTATAATTTACAATATGTATTAGGTGATAGTTTGTTTTTGGTTTGCATGAAAAGTTATTTCAATACCTGGAAGAATTGCCATCCGTATTTTGAGGATTTTAGAAACAGTATCATCCAATCTAGTAAAACAGACTTAAACTGGTTTTTTGATGAATGGTTAGAAACAACTAAAAAAATCGACTACAAATTATACAAACCTTGTTTGAAAGGTAAAAATGAGCAAGGAAATTACGTGTATGAAATCAAGCTCAAACGCAAAGGAGAAATGCAAATGCCAATTGATTTACAAGGGACAACCCAATCAGGAAAAAATATCTCCTATACCATTCCAAATACCTATTTTGTAAAATCAGGAACAGCTCAAACATTGCCTATTTGGAAAGGATGGGGCATGTTAAACAAAACCTATACCACCCAAATAGAAACCTCAAGCCCTATTCAGTACTTGCAAATAGATTCGAGCTACAGACTGGCTGACATTAATTTATTGAACAATAGCAGTTGTATGCCCATCCGTTTTCAATATGATTACATGGTAAAAAATCCTTTAGACAGAAAACATTACCAACTCAAATGGAGGCCTGATATTTGGTGGAACGATCTTGATGGCTTCAAAATTGGATTGCATTTGAATGGCAATTACATGCAAAAAAAGTGGCAATTTAAATTGAACACTTGGTATAATTCAGATTTAGCTAATAACTATCCTTATTGGATGATGAACAGTGCAGATAATTCTGTTGTTGATTACAAATTTTGGTTCAAGACTTTGATGGCTAAACAGCTCAACTTGGTCATTCAATCGAGGTATTTAGATGGTTTGTCTTTGCAACAAATAGGTTTTGAGTGGAATCCAGGTAATCACCTTTTTAAGACTTATATCAAAGGCATGATTCGTCCAAACTATAATAGCAACTATTACGTATTGGGTAATACTTCTTTTTTAAGTAGTCTTTCTGGTCCAATTCAAACAGGGATGTTGATACCTGTAGATGGAAATAGCACTTGGTATACCAATAATTGGGAAGTTAAAAAACAAAACACCAGTTTCAATATAGAATGTGAACGCTATGGAAGCCTAGGAGAAAATGGGAATTATACTACTTCTGTTGCGGCAAGAACTAGTATTTTGGCTTCAGACTACCATTATTTTGGTTTGCAAGCCAAGTTTGTATCAAGCATAGAATTAGGCAAGTTTGACTTGCGTTCACGCTTATTTGCCTATTGGTTTGATGGAAATATTGCGCCTGAATCTAAAGTGTATTTGGGTGGCGCAAACCCAGAGGAAATGATGGAAAATGCATTGAGCAGAAGTAGAGGCATCATAGATGGGAACTGGAACGAATATGGAATCAATGGCAATCATTTTCAAATGGGTGGTGGTGCCAATATCAGAGGGTTCAACGGATATTTGACTCCAGTTTCTTACAACAACAACCAATATTTTATTTATGCTGGAAACAAAGCAGCATCTGTTAATTTAGAATTGGATTATGACCGTTTGATGAATATTGCGCCAAAATCAATAAGTAAGTATTTACATATTGATGCCTATTTGTTTGCTGATGCAGGAATAATTGGTACAACAATCACAGAAAATAATAAAAAAATTGAACTCAACTCAGGGTTCAAAATGAGCGCTGGACCTGGTTTTAATTTTCAAATCAAACGCTTCTGGGTATTAGACGAAATTAAACCTTTGAATATCCGCATTGATTTCCCATTATGGTTGAGCCCAGCGCCTTTTACCGACCAAGAAAATTTCAAATACAGATGGCTACTCGGAATCAACAGAAGTTTTTAAATTAATTATATGAACAAACCAACATCACATTATCCTGTTTATTATCAAAGATATTTAGACCTGGTTCCAAGCAATCAAACTATTTTTTCTGCTTTACACGACCAACACATGGACACCATCGACCTGATTACCTCATTAGATGATGAAACTTTGCAATCGGCTTATGCACCAGGCAAATGGACCATCATGGAAGTGATAGGACATATCATGGACACCGAAAGAATACTCTGTCACAGGGCCTTTACCATTGTCAGAGGAGATCAATCTGTATTGCCAAGTTTTTCACAAGATTTATACGTGAGCAATAGCCGCATGCAAAACAGAAAAATTTTGGGTGTAGTAAAAGAGTTTTCTTTGATCAGAGCCAATACCATAGAAATGTTTAGCCAGTTTGACGAACAAATGTCTCAGGAAATTGGAAATAGCAATGGACATGAAATCATTGTAAGTGCAATAGCTTACATGATTTGTGGTCATGAAATTCACCACCGCTCCGTGATAGAAAAATTGTATATCGGTGCGCTTTAAGCCACCGATTTTTTCTTGAAGAATTCACCTAAAAACCAAATGGGTTTTGCAGGTCCTTTTTTCAATCCAAACTTTTTGATGCTGTATGTTTTGATATGCTGCATGGCTTCATGTACATCATCAGTAACCAAATAATACGATTTGATATCAGACTCAGAAATGGTTTTATAGGCAATCATGTCTTGGGTCAGATTCAACAAGTTTTTCCAATATTCTTTGCCAATCAAAACTACCGGAAACTCTTCCGTTTTTCCTGTTTGGATTAATGTCAGTGCTTCAAACATTTCATCCATGGTTCCCCAGCCACCAGGCATAATAACAAATGCATAAGAATACTTCAATAACAAGGTTTTACGCACAAAGAAGTACCTAAAATTTACCCATTTGTGTAGGTAAGGATTTTCTTTTTGTTCATGAGGTAAAACAATGTTACAACCAATGCTCAAACCATTGTTTAAATAAGCTCCTTTGTTGGCAGCCTCCATAATTCCGGGGCCTCCACCAGTCATCACTGCAAAACCTAGTTTGGTTAATTCTTTCCCCACCTCTACCGCTTTTAAATAGTATTCATGGTCTTCTTTGAACCTGGCACTTCCAAATACCGTTACACAAGGACCCACAAAGTGTAATGCTCTAAAACCTTTGATAAATTCAAATAGTACTTTGATCAAAAACTTGAATTCTCTGGTTCTAGAGCGAGGTCCTTGTAAAAACCTGCGTTCCGAATGCAGGTAATTTTCTGTGAGTTTATTTTTTTTCAATGCTATAAAAATAAAAACAGCCTGCATAAACAGGCTGTTTAATGAATCAATTTAAATAATTTTATAAGTTTCCTCTGTTGGCTTGCTCTCTTTCAATAGACTCAAACAAAGCTTTGAAATTGCCTTTTCCAAATGATTTGGCACCTTTTCTTTGAATGATTTCATAAAACATAGTAGGTCTATCTTCAACAGGCTTACTGAACAATTGAAGCAAGTAACCTTCATCATCTCTGTCTACCAAAATACCAAGTTCTTTGAGTGGTGTTAAATCTTCTTCAATTGGACCTACCCTTTCTAATAAATTGTCGTAATAAGTTGTTGGAACTTTCAAAAACTCCACCCCTCTTGCCATTAATTGTTTAACAGTTGAAACAATATCACTGGTTGCAATGGCAATATGCTGCGTTCCTTCACCTTCATAAAATTCAAGAAATTCCTCAACCTGTGATTTTCTTTTTCCAACTGCTGGCTCATTGATAGGAAATTTCACAAACCCATTGCCATTGCTCATTACCTTGCTCATCAAAGCAGAGTATTCTGTTGAAATGTCATTGTCATCAAAAGAAAGAATATTTTTGAATCCCATTACATTGGCATAAAAATCAACCCTAGGGTTCATTTGGTTCCAATCTACATTGCCTACGCAATGGTCTACATATAACAAGCCTGTTGGTTCTGGATTGTAATCTGATTTCCATTCAACAAAACCTGGCATAAAAACACCTTTGTAATTTTTTCTTTCTACAAAAATATGTTCAACCTCGCCATAAGTTTGAATTCCACTCAATCTCACTTCCCCATTTGCATCTGTAAGTGTTGTTGGTTGCATGCTTGCTTTTGCACCTCTTTTGGTCGTTTGTTCAAAGGCATCATACGCATCATCAACCCATAAAGCCAATACTTTTACGCCATCACCATGTTTCAAGTGGTGTTGTGCAATTGGACTATTTGAATGTAAAGGTGATGTCAACATCAATTTGATTTTGTTTTGAACCAAAACATAGCTGGCTCTGTCTCTTACCCCTGTTTCAGGTCCTGCATAGGCCAATGACTGAAACCCAAAAGCTGTTTTATAAAAATGGGCCGCTTGCTTGGCATTTCCCACATATAACTCTATATAATCGGTACCATTTAGTGGCAAAAAATCTGTGTTCATTGAATCTGTCATGTTCGGTTTTTAAGGAATATAATTTTCAAAAGTAATCATTTTCTAATTTTATTGAACCCAACTCAAATAATAAGCAGGGTCTTCAACTGCAAGGGCATCAGCAGTAATTTCTAATGGATAAAAAGGATCAATCATAACAGCCAATTCTTTGGTTTCTTTGGCTCCAATTGATTTTTCAACCGTTCCAGGATGTGGACCATGCGGAATTCCTTTTGGATGTAAGCTAATCATGCCCCTTTCTACATGTTTTCTGCTCATGAAATCACCATCTACATAGTACAATACTTCATCGCTGTCAACATTGCTATGGTGGTAGGGTGCAGGAATTGAAAGCGGGTGGTAATCGTATAACCTTGGAACAAAAGAACAAACCACAAAATTATGCCCTTCGAAAGTTTGGTGAATTGGCGGTGGCATATGAACCCTCCCTGTGATTGGTTCATAATTGTGAATACTGAAACCATAAGGATATTGATACCCATCCCAGCCAATTGCATCAAACGGATGATTGACATAGGTATAAGGGTAAATCATGTCTTGCTTTTTAATCATCACCTTGAACTCCCCTATTTCATCGTGTGTTTCAAGGTTTTCTGGCAATTTCAAATCACGCTCACAGTAAGGAGAATGTTCTAAAAATTGACCAAAACTATTCAAATAACGTTTGGGTGGTTTGATTGGTGAGAAACTTTCTGTAATCATCAACCTATTTTCTGTTCCATTGAAGGTCAATTGATAAATCGTTCCTCTTGGAATCACTAAATAATCGCCATATTCAAATTGGATGGAACCAAAAACAGTTTTTAATACGCCACTGCCTTCATGAACAAAAATAATTTCATCCGCATCAGAATTTTTAAAGAAATAATCTGTCATGCTCTGCTGTGGTGCAGCTGCATTGATGTATAAATCTCTGTTGAATAACAAAGTTTTTCTAGAAGCCAAGTAATCGGCCGCTGGTTTTGTTTTGAAAGTAAGGAAACTTCTATTTTGAAGGTTTTTAGCGATAGCCGCTTTAGGGCTCACATCAATAGGTTCACCAATTGCTTTCACCAATGTAGGTGGATGACAATGGTAAACCAATGAATAAATACTACTAAATCCTTCAGTTGAAACTAGTTCTTCGGCATACAAACTGCCATCAGGTTTTCTGAATTGAACATGTCTTTTTGAAGGAATTTGTCCCAATTTGTGGTAAAAAGGCATAGACTTATATTATTTTGCGTTTGAATTTAAAAAAATCAAAGATTGAACCAACAATCTTTTAAATGATCAAGATGCAAAATATAAAACCTGTGCTATTCAAAAAACTGATTTATATCAATACCATAGTTTTACTTGTGTTTACAGCCTGTAACGGGAATAAAGGAACTAAAAAAGAACTTACAAAAGATTCCGTAGAACAAATTCAAGCCGTACAATCTATCAGCAAAGAAATAGAGGCTAGTCCAGACAATGCAGAATTGTATTACAACCGAGCTCAAATTTATTTTAACCAGGGCTATTTGGTAAGAGCTGAAAACGATTTGATTTCCGCCATGCAAATTGATTCTATCAACCCAATTTTTACTTATTTATTAGGAAGGGTTTATTATGCAAAAAACGAAACCAAAAATGCTGAAAATTACTATTTAAAAACACTTTCATTAAAGCCCGATTTTAATGATGTTAAAGAGAAATTAGCCGATTTGTATTACTTGGTAAAAGAGCATAAGAAATCTGTTGGATTGTTAGAAGAGCTCATTCAAAAAGATCCTAGTAACGCCACACTCTATCATAATTTAGGCTTAAACTATAAAGATATGGGCGATACGTCTAGGGCTATTTATCATTTTCAAACAGCCATTGAACACGACCCAAGAGACCAAGAATCAATGTTATACATTGCTAATTTGTACGCAGCAAAAAAAAATAAAATTGCATTAGAGTATTACAATTCAGCAATCAAAATCAATCCTAAAAACACTGATGCTTTTTTTGGCAGAGCTGTGATGTATCAGCAAATGGGTGTATTTAACCGCGCTTTGATAGATTATAGAAGAGCCATCGATATCAACCCAAGTTATGACAAAGCCTACTTCAATGTGGGTTATTTAAATTTTGAAACTAAAAATTACAAAGAAGCCATTCGCAATTGGGATATTGCCATTAGAATGAATAACCAATATGCCGCAGCCTATTACATGAAAGGCTTAACACTGGAGATTCAAGGAAACAAAAGAGAAGCATTAGAAAATTACAAATTGGCACTTGAAGCAGACCCCAGTTATGAACTCGCTAAAAATGCAATTGAAACAATCAAAAACTAAGCTATCTAGTCTAAATCATTTTCTTTAAAATGAGCTGCTAAAATTATTCCAGAACCAATTTCAGTTTGCCCCTCTAATAATTTGAAATCCCTCCCTTTGTAACAAAGTTCAAGTGCTGGTTCATCCTCTAAAAAAGTTATATGGGCTTTGTAAGTTTCACCAGAATAGGCAAATTCTCTGTCTGTAAATTCCTGTAAACAATGCCAAGTATTTCCATCTTCAAATTGCATACTACAGCCAGTTCCTGGGAAAACAGGAGTATATTTTCCTCCATTTTTTTCATCCAGTAAACTTATGTTCACCTGAAGTTCTAAAACGGTCATTTGCTCTCTAATATGATAAAAGGAACCAACATTTCTTCCAAACTTATGCCACCATGCTGAAAGGAATTGGTGTACATGTTCACATGAAAATTGTAATTATTAGGGTAAACCATAAAATCTTCACCTTGCGCAAAAACAAAGGAACTGCTCATGAATTGTTTCGGTAAGAAAGCCTCTTCTGGTTTTTTGATTGTAAAAAGCTCCTTTTCATTGTAACTTAAACTTTTACCTTGTTTATACCTTAAATTGGTTGAAGTACTTTTATCTCCAATTATTTTAACTGGATTTTGAACCCTGATTGATCCGTGGTCTGTAGTAATGATTAACTTGGACTTTTTAGAGGCAATTTTCTTGAGTGCTTCAAATAAGGGCGAATGTTCAAACCAACTTGCAGTAATACTTCTGTAGGCAGCTTCATCTTCAGCCAATTCTTTCATTACATTCATTTCGGTTCTCACATGGCTTAACATGTCAACGAAATTGTAAACGATCACGTTCAATTGGTTATTGAACATATTGGGAACCTGTTCTATCAATTCTTTGCCAGCTCCTAAATGGGTTACTTTTTTAAAGCTAAATTTACCCTGATAGCCCAAATTCTTTAATTGATTGGCAAACAATAACTCTTCGTATAAATTTTTCCCCTCTTCATCTTCTTCATTCACCCATAAATTAGGATGCTTCTTTTCTATTTCAGATGGCATCATGCCTGCAAACAAACTATTTCTTGCATAGTGTGTAGTTGTAGGCAAAATGGTCATATACATTTCATCGTTCAGTACATTGAAAAATTCACCCAAAGTATTTTGAATGAGTTTCCATTGGTCGTACCTGAAATTATCTATCACCACTAAAAAAACCGGACAATCTGCTTTGAGTATTTCAGGAAGTTTCTGACCCAAAATGGTATGACTCATTTGGGGTGTATCAGCACTTGGTTTTCTTAAAAAATTGATGAAATTATTCGATACAAATTTTGTCCAGGCATTGTTTGCATCTCTTTTTTGCATAGCTAAAATTTCGTCCATGCCGGTATCTCCAGACTTTGCTAGCTCTAATTCCCAATAAACTAACTTCCTGTAAATGGCTTCCCAACCCTTGAAATCATTTACATCCATTAATTCCATACTCAATTGACGAAACTCCTGTTGGTAGTTTTGTGCAGTTTTTTCACTCATGAGTTGTTTGGCATCCAGATTCTTTTTTAATGAAAGTAAGATTTGGCTACTATTTACGGGTTTAATCAAATAATCTGCAATTTGATTGCCAATGGCATCTTCCATGATATGCTCTTCTTCACTTTTGGTAATCATGATCACAGGCATATCAGGAGCTATTATTTTCATTTGAGACAAAGCTTCAAGCCCGCTGATACCAGGCATATTTTCGTCTAATAAAACAGCTTCAAACCTTGATGTCTTTAACAATTCAAGTGCATCTGTGGCATTGCTGCATTTCTCAACTTCGTAACCTTTCGATTTTAAAAAAATGATATGGGGCTTTAACAATTCAATTTCATCGTCAACCCAAAGAATTTTTACCATAACACAAAAATAAGTAAATGTTTAACGCAAGACCTGATTAAAAATTATAAGCGGTAGGCGATATTCTCTTGATTCCTTATTTTTGAACTTAATAATTGAACATTTTGAGAAAAACCATCAACGACCCTCTGTACGGATTTGTTAGCATTGAAGGTGATTTATTGATCAGCATTCTTGAACATCCATGGTTTCAAAGACTAAGAAGAATAAAGCAATTGGGACTGTCTCATTTTGTTTATCCTGGTGCGCAACATACCCGATTTCAACATGTAATTGGCGCCATGAGTTTGGGCAAACAAGCTATTGAAAACCTAAAAGCCAAAGGAGTTGAAATCAATCATGAAGAACAAGAAGCTGTTTGCGCAGCCCTTTTGTTACATGACATAGGTCACGGCCCCTTTTCACATACCTTAGAAAAAGTACTGGTAAAAGACATGCATCATGAGCGCATCTCTTTGCATTTGATGCATTTGTTAAACAAGGAATTCAATGGCAGATTAGAACTTTGCATAGCAATTTTTACCAATCAATACCACAAACTTTTCCTTCACCAATTGGTCAGCAGTCAATTAGACATGGATCGCTTGGATTATTTAAGAAGGGATAGCTTTTACAGTGGGGTTCAAGAAGGTGTTGTTGGGCAAGACCGTATTATCAATATGCTCAATGTAAAAGACCAAGAATTGGTGGTTGATGAAAAAGGCATCTACAGTATTGAGAAATTTCTAATTGCCCGCAGACTTATGTATTGGCAAGTTTATTTACACAAAACTGTTGTAGCTGCGGAAAACCTTTTGGTAAAAGCGATTGAAAGAGCCTACCTTTTAACGAAACAAGGTGAAACATTGTTTGCAAGCCCGGCTTTGCATTGGTTCTTAAACCAACAACCCAATGCGGCTCAATTTTTTGAGAACCAAACCAATTTGCATTTTTACACTTTATTGGATGATGAAGATATCATGTGGGCAATTAAAGTTTGGTCTAATCATGAAGATCTGGTTCTAAGTACCTTATGTAAAAATTTAATCAATAGAAAATTGCCAAAAATGGTGTTTTCAAACCAAGCATTTGAACAACAAGAAATTGACGATTACAAACAAGCTTTGTGCGAACAGATGCCTGTAGACATTGAATTAACCGACTATTTTGTATATACAGATTCTGTGAAGAACAGCGCCTATAATTTGGACAAATTCAATATCAAAATTTTATTTAAAAACGGACAAACTACTGAGATATCTAAAGCTTCAGACCAATACAACATTGAAGCATTGAGCAAATCAGTAACCAAATATTTTTTATGCTACCCTAAATTTATCAAACAATAACATGGAATTAAGCGTAATAGAAATTGCCAAATTACTTGGCGGAGAGGTAGAAGGTGATGAGCATATCAAATTAAATACCCTTTCAAAAATTGAAGAAGCCAGTTCTGGAGCACTTTCATTTTTGGCAAATCCTAAATATGAACCTTTCATTTATACGACAAATGCCTCAGCTGTTATTGTCAATAAAACATTTGTTGCAAGCAAAGCTTTAAATACCACACTCATTCGTGTTGATGACGCCTATGCTAGCTTTACCCTATTGCTTGAAAAATTTGCAGGGGTAAGCCAATCTTTGAAAGGAATTGAAGAGGGTGCATTTGTTTCTAATGAAGCCATTTTGGGGAATGATGTTTACGTTGGCGCTCAAACTTATATCTCATCAAAAGCGAAAATTGGGAACAATACCAAAATATATCCTCAAGTTTTTATAGGTGAAAATGTAAGCATTGGCGAAAATTGTATTTTATTTCCAGGAGTGAAAGTTTACCATGGTTGTCAAATTGCTGACAACTGCATTATTCACAGTGGAAGTATTATTGGCAGTGATGGATTTGGCTTTGCTCCTTTGGCTGATGGAACCTATAAAAAAATACCACAAACTGGCATTGTTTGCATGGAAGACAATGTTGAAATTGGCTCAAACTGCGCCATTGACAGAGCAACTTTGGGTAAAACCCTTATCAAAAAAGGGGTTAAGATTGATAACTTAGTTCAAATTGCACACAATGTTGAAATTGGAGAAAACACTGTAATTGCAGCCCAGTCTGGTATTGCCGGGAGTACCAAAATTGGAAAGAATTGTGTACTAGGCGGACAAGTTGGGATTGGTGGGCATATTGAAATTGCTGATTTTAGCCAATTGGGCGCTCAATCTGGTATCGCTTCTTCAATTAAAGAAGCAAATAAAAAATGGAATGGCACACCCTACATGGAAATGCGTGACAATTTAAAATCTCATACAGTTTTCAGAAAACTACCTGAAATACTCAAAAGAATAGAAGCATTAGAAAAGCTATTTTCAGGCAAATAATTCGATTATTTTGAACTAAATATGGGTATTTTACCTATATTTTCTTTTTTTGCAGTACGCTTTATAAAACGAGCGGCTATTTTATTGAATCATGAAACAAACTACAATTAAAAAACCTGTTGAATTAGAAGGTGTTGGATTACATACTGGTCAAAAAGTGAGCATGAAGTTTATGCCTGCTCCTGAAAATTATGGAATTAAATTTCAAAGAACCGATTTGCCAAACCAACCCATTATTGATGCAGACGTAGACAATGTGACTGATACTTCAAGAGGAACTACCATTGAACAAAATGGAGGAAAAGTAGCTACTGTAGAACATGTTATGGCAGCTTTGGCTGGTTTAGAAATTGACAATTGTCTGGTTCAAATAAATGGCGGTGAAACCCCAATCATGGACGGTAGTTCCAGGTTTTTCATGAAAGCGTTAATGGAAGCTGGCATAGCTGAACAAGAAGCAGAAAGAGAATATTTTACCATCCCTCAAAATGTTTATTATACCGATACAGATAGAAGCGTAGAAATGATTGCCATGCCTTTGGACGATTACCGTTTAACAGTGATGGTTGATTACAATTCACCTGTATTGGGGAGTCAACATGCTTCTATTACCAGTTTAAAAGAATTTGAATCAGAGATTTCAACTTGTAGAACCTTCTGTTTTTTACATGAATTGGAATTGTTATATAACAATGGACTTATTCAAGGTGGCGACTTAAACAATGCCATCGTAATTGTTGACAGAGTAATTGAAGACCACGAGCTAGACCATTTGGCTAAAATGTTCAATAAACCAAAGGTTGAGGTAAAAAAAGAAGGCATTTTAAACAATGTAGACTTAAGATTCCACAATGAACCTGCTCGTCATAAATTGCTTGATTTAATTGGAGATTTGGCATTGATTGGCGTGCCAATCAAAGCGCAAATTATGGCCGCAAGACCTGGCCATGCAGCCAACGTAGAGTTTGGTAAAAAAATAAAAGCATTGATTAAAAAAACCAGAAGTGCGGTAAAAGTTCCTAAATACGACCCCGCTAAACCTGCCTTATACAATGCCGATGCCATAGAGAAAATGTTGCCACACAGGTATCCTTTTTTAATGGTAGATAAAATTTTAGAAGTTGGCCAAAACCATGTCATTGCATTGAAAAATGTAACCATGAATGAGCCTTACTTTCAGGGACATTTCCCTGGAAACCCTGTAATGCCTGGTGTTTTGATTATTGAGGCCATGGCACAATCAGGAGGCATTTTGGTTTTGTCTAAAGTAGAAGACCCAGAAAATTACAATACGTATTTCATGAAAATTGACAATGCCAAGTTCAAAGACAAGGTATTGCCAGGAGATACCCTTATTTTTAGACTAGATTTAATTGCTCCAATTAGAAGAGGTGTGTGTGTAATGAAGGGTTCCGCCTTTGTTGGAGATAAAATCGTTGCTGAGGCTGAATTGATGGCTCAAGTTGCAAAAAAGAATTAAACATGATGAGTAAACTTTCACAGATAGATGCAAATGCAAAACTTGCAGAAAACGTAAGTGTTGAAGCTTTTACTACTATTTACCATGATGTAGAGATTGGAGCTGGTACTTGGATTGGGTCAAATGTAACCATATACCCTGGCGCCAGAATTGGTGAAAATTGTAGAATTTTCCCAGGAGCAGTCATTTCAGCTGTGCCTCAAGATTTAAAATTTGATGGAGAAGATACCAAGGTATATATTGGAAACCATACCACCATTAGAGAATATGTAACCATCAACAGGGGAACAAAAGATAAATTTAAAACCCAAGTTGGCGACAATTGTCTTTTAATGGCATACACCCACTTGGCGCATGATTGTATTGTTGGCAACCATGTTATCATTGCTAATGGGGTTCAAGTTGCTGGACACGTAAACATAGATGACTATGCCCGTATTGGAGGCTTGTCTGCCATTCACCAATTTGGAAAAGTTGGAAGAAATGTCATGATTGAAGGTGGCAGCATGGTGAGTAAAGATGTGCCTCCTTTTATCAAAGCTGGAAGATATCCAATCAGTTATGAAGGCATCAACTCGGTTGGTTTAAGAAGATTTGGATTCAGCAACGAAAAAATCAACGAGATTCAGCATATCTACAGAATTTTGTTTGTACACAATAGAAATTTATCAAAAGCCTTAGAAATAGTAGAAAAAGAAATGGAATCAACTCCAGAAAGAAATGAAATACTTGATTTCATTAAACAGTCTGAGAGAGGGGTGCTCAAAGGTTTCAACGCAAGATAAATGGAACTGATTCTCCAAGACATTGGCAAACAATTCAACCGACAATGGATTTTCAATGGAATCAATTTCCACATACATTCAAATACCAGCACCGCCATCATCGGAAACAATGGGACAGGTAAGAGTACTTTGATTCAGTTACTCTACAATTTTCAAACCCAAAGCAAAGGGACAATTACTT
>Ga0209400_1000125_pt1 | contig 65563 bp, 55 predicted proteins | sample M_130807_EF_Meta_FD_187313 | JGI IMG/M metagenome (GOLD analysis project Ga0209400, IMG submission 187313) | Freshwater microbial communities from Lake Montjoie, Canada to study carbon cycling - M_130807_EF_MetaG (SPAdes) (version 2) | ecosystem: Environmental > Aquatic > Freshwater > Lake... | reverse complement strand
TACGAGTGTAATTTTCAGGGAATGGTGAATTTGACCAAGATGTATGGTTACCCGCGGTTTTACCACTGCTGTAATCACCGTATCCAGCCGGCCCATATCATCTCGTGCCATAACATGAGTTTGGGGGATTTTGACCATTTTACGAATATCTTGGATGAGCACGGGTGGTTCCGGGGGCCGGCGGAGCCGGCCTCACCATGAGTTCTATCCAAAGAGATCGTCAAAATAGTGTTGGTGAGTGGGCCGCCCCTTCAAGACCCACCAGAGATATTCGCACCAGTTCATAGGACGTCTGGTTGCTATATGGAATCGAGTCACGATGCCGTCACGGATGCGATAAGAATACCGCTGCGATACGATCTGGGGGCCGCCACAGAATTCACCAACGTAGGATTCATATTGCGGGATATTACATGCCGTCATACCTTCCATCAGGGGTTGGGCGGGGAGCTTAGGCTTACTAAGCCACGCACGTATATGAGACGAATTGTCAAAATAGACACTACACCAATTGTCAAACGGGTTATTCGGTCCCCAGATACTGGGAACGTAAACTATTCGAGGAACCGTTTGGAGCAACCGGTATCTCGGGTCGGTTTTCGCCAACTGATTCATGTATTTACCGGCACGTTTACGTAGGGTACCGTTGTAGGCCAAGACCCGGTCCACCAGGTCCGACGGTAATCGGTGCCAAAGGGTCGGTACGGGGGTGGAACCAGATATCTCCATCGGTACTACTATGGAGATATCGAACTAGGATTTTATATATGTGTGTATATGGATATGGATATGGATATGGATATGGGTGTCCACGGGTGGGGGCGGGTGGGACTGGTAGGGCCGACCCTTAGATGTCCAACGAGATGGTATTACGGTCACTCCGCTGCTTCCGCCGGGTCCGCTTAGGGATGGTGGCGTTTTGCATGTCACGTAAAGAAGTGACACTGATCATGGAGTCGTTCTCGTTCATCAGGCCCGAGATGGGAAGGTTCAGGGATTCCGACCCGTCGTCCTCGTCCATACCCATGGCCATAGGCTGGGGGGCCGGTTGGGCGGCCGGCTGGGGCTGGGCCATGGCCTGAGGCTGCATTTGGTGGACCGGGCGAGGCGGTTCGCTATGTAATACCACATCCCGGGTCTTCAGGCCCGCCAAGATATTGTCCAAATCCATGTTCTGCGGCCCCCGCATCTCGGGCCGCTTGGGGGGACCCATCGGGGCCGGGGCCGGGGACCGCTCCTGGGTGTCCCCCCCTGGGGCCGGCGCCGGCTGACCCCGTCCCGCCGTAATATCCGGCCGTTGGGTAAACTGCATCTGCTGCATGTTCGAGCGGGGTACGGGCCCCGCGTTCTTGGTCGCCACCGGGGCGGGTGGGGGGCCAAACCCGGGGTTGGGCACCGGGTCCGCATTGAACATCTGACTCGCCATATTGAACCCCGGGCTCGTGTTACTCATCGCCTGCACCGTCGCATTGGTAAACATCTTCATCAGGTCCGGGTTTTGCCGAATCACATCGTTGAACGCCGGGGTCGCCGTCGACAGGGACTTGTTGGTAAAATTCACGACCGCCGCCGAGAAGCCCAAACGTAACAACAGGCTCAGTTCCGGGGCAATCTTCCCCCCCTTGTATTTTTGGTACAGCTCGGTGAACAGCTCCTCGTAGGAATCCAGGTCCTCGGACACCTGCTCACCCCATCCATCCAAGTTGAGGTCAAACGGGTTGAGAGCACTGTTGGCGTACTCGATGGAATTCACCGTCGTCATGAACCACCACCCGTACATCTTGATACTGTCCTTCTTCCGCTTGTCCTCCAAGGCCCCCTCATACTCGTCTTCGACCTCCTCGTAGTTGGAATCCATGTTGAAGTGCGACGTGTGCTTGATATGGCCCTTCTCGTACCACTCCTCGAGCTTACGGATCATGGCCCGCTTCTTCCGACGCTTCTCCCGGTCCGTCAGCTTGGAGGAACTCGCGTACTCCATGGGAATCTCCATATTGAGTTTGGTGAACCCGTCCGACGACCGGGTCACCCCCGCCGTGCTATGGGCCGTGGCCTCTCCTAAATGCGAGTCGGTCGTATCGTCACGGAGACGAATCCCGGGCTCCGAGTCCACGGCACCACCCCCACCACCACCTCCACCCCCGAACCAGGCCGACCCGAAATTGACGGTCTTGTCCGACCCTCCACCTCCACTCCCACTCCCACCCCGAGTGAGGTCATTGAGCTCATCCTCGAGCTTGTCCAGTTCGCCTAAATCCACACTGGTGTTGGCATGACCCCCCTTTTTCTTTTCGTTCATCAAGAGTTCAATCCCCGGCCCGAAATTGACGGCGGGACGGCGGCTGAGCCCATCATCCAACTGGATGGAAATATTCTCCATATTACGGTCGAGCCCGATATCCACGACTTCCATGGTCAAAGTAATAGTATAGTGATATATATGAGGTTGGTTCTAAATGGATATAACCATCTAAACGTATCCTGTGATATCACGGTAACCGACCCGAGGATGTCCATCCCGGACACCCCCGACCGATTTACCCAACTCTATGAAACCTATCTCCGGGACCCCACCCCCCACCGCCGTTCCGACCGGACCCTCTACGATATGGGGGTGCGTCTGGTCCGGGCCCATCTCTCCGACGAGGCCCTGTGTGAATCCGTGCTCTCCCGGCTCATCTTCCTCTACCCCACCGAGACGGACCTCGCCTATTACATGGCCTGGGTGGTCATGACCCACCACCCCACCGAGTATCCGCGGTACGGCCTCTGGTTCCAGACGGCTTTTCGTACCTACCATACCCGGGAACGGTGGGACCCCGCCCGTTTCTCCACCCTGGACCCTCTCGAGACCCTCTTGGACCTGATGAAGGTATTGTTTGACCGGGGGTATATCGAGTATATCCAGTACCTGTTTGATACGTACCATACGGTGTTCATGCAGTATGTGGGGACCTCGGACTCCCGCTGGCTCCTCTTCTTGGGGGCCTATGCCATCCGGACCCACCAACTCCAGCAGGCCGACAATATTTATACCCGACTCTTGACGTTGTGTGATTTACACCTGGGGGACGGGGTGCCGACCGCCACCCCCCTACCCCCCGACCTCCAATACCAAATCTTGAACAATGCCTTGATCTTGTACATGCGTATGGCCAAGTTCGAGTGGATTCAGCGACTTCTCTCGCGGAATTTTGCGATATGTCATGCGATGGAGGAGAACCCTCTCGTGACGACCAAGACCAAGGCGAACCTGTTTGCGAGTAACATGCTCATCTACGATTATCTGTATCACCTGGCGGAGGAACGGCAACAGATGAATTCGTATGTCAAGATGTATTTTCCGTCTTTCCCAACCTTTGCTTGGAGGGCGGGCGAACACTGGCGGTGGCGGCAGCGGCTCGGGTGGGTTAGTGCGCCGGCTTGCCTGCCCCCCCTGGGGGGACGGGTCCATATTGGGTATGTTTCGTCGGATTTTATCCATCATGTGGTGGCCAATTTTATACTCCCTATTGTGGATCACCACGACCGTACCCGGTTCAAAGTGACCCTGTTTGTCACCCGGGGTTACGAGGACATGATGGCGGCCGAGTCGTACCGCACCTTACGGAACCGGGTCGAGCTCGTGTGTCTCCAAGGCCTAGGGGCGAGCGAGGCGGCGGACCGGGTGCGGGAACGGGGGGTCGATGTCTTGGTCGATCTCAACGGCTATACGGAACACCATCGGCTCGATGTCTTTGCCCAGCGGCCGGCGCCGATTCAGGTCGCGTACCTGGGCTACCCCAACACCGTAGGGTCGGCGGATATCGTACAGTATCGGATCACGGACCGGGTGGCCGACCCCCCGGGCTCGACCCAGTGGTTCACCGAGAAACGGGTGTACGTCCCCGGCTGCTTCCTCTTGTATCGGTCGGTGTTTCAGGGAGGGTCGGGGACTTGGATACGACGGGCCCCCCTCCACCACGATGACCCGTTGGGTACGGTGGTCCTGGGGTCCCTCAACCGGGAATCCAAGAATTCCCCCGAGGTCTTGGCCTGCTGGCGCCGGATCTTGGAGCGAGCCCCCCATACCGTCCTCCTGATCAAGCTCAGTACCACCGACGACGACGATTGCCACATGGCCCGGTATTACCAAGAGCTCGGGGTGGGGGTGACCCCCGGTATCACCCCCGACCGTATTCGGTTTATCCGCTACGGGTCGACCCAGGCGTACTTTGAACTCTTTGGTCAGATGGACATCCTCCTCGATACATTTCCCTACTCGGGGACGACCACCACCTGTAATGCCTTGTATAATTCCGTCCCGGTGGTGACCCTGAGCCATCCGCACCTTCATGCCCATAACGTCAGTGCGTCCTTGCTGACCCATGTGGGGGCCCCCGAGCTGGTGGCGACGACCCCGGAGGCTTATGTGGAGACCGTCGTGGCCCTGGCGGACGACCCGGACCGGCTCACCCAGTACCGGTCGGGGGCCTTGCACCGTCAATTTCAACAGGCCATGAACCCGGCGACCTTCATACCCCGTTACGAGGAGACCATACTCTCCATGGTACGGGACCAATTTGCATAGACGGGGCTGAACCAGAGGTACCAAAGCCCCTGGAGAAAACAGTCGGCGAGGTCGTCCCGTTTCTTGGAAGCCCCCAAGAGGGTCGAGGTCCAGCGGGTGAGGGCCGGGAGTTCCCGAAGGAGGGTTTCGGTACAGGCGACCGCATCCTGTTTGTGTCGGCGGTAGGTCTGGTTGGCCGTGGGGGTCACCCCGGGAGGAGGAGGTACCCGAGGCCGGGGGAGGACCGACCCCGGTCCCGACCCCCCACCCACAGGCACCACAGGCACCACAGGCACCACAGTAGTAGGGCTCGGTACGGGTCGAAAATGTTTGAGTTTGTTGGCCGAGGATATATACTCGATATGGGCCGCGGGGAACCGTAAGATAAAATACATGGTCAGCTCCCCCTGAATCGTCTTCATCCGGCTGGCCATGGTCGAGATTTGGTTCTCCATGATGATATGGGTCGGAGGATGGGTCGTCAAGACCGGGGTGGTGTCCATGATGTCCCGGATATGACGCCCGATGGTGATCAGGTCGATTTGTTTGGTATTGACCGAGGGGGCCGGCCCCCCCGTGGTCAGGGGTACCAAACTCCGGGTGCGAAAGTACCCCAAGAGGGCCTCGACCAAGACGGTCTTGGTAATCTTGGTGGTGGTACTGGGAGGAATGACGAGTTGGTATTGGTCCATGAGTCGGTCGAGGCCCTCCCGCTTGAGCTTATGGAGGCTCCCGGGTTCGTGGGCCTTCTTGGGCACCAAGAAGGTGGGGTGGTTCTTGGCATGGGTCTCACAAAAATAGGATACCCCTCCGGATCCGGACGCGTCCATCACCCCCTCCGGGCCCCGGTACTTGGCCTTTTTACCACATACACGGGTATCTTTCTTGGTAGACGAGGACAATACACAGGTACAAGTGACCGGGACGGCCGGGGCGGCCTCCGTCGGCCGGCCCGGGGACATGAGATCCACCACCCGCCAGTCCAAGATGGTCACCCCCGACGGGTCGGCCACGGGGACTTCCCAGTAACAGTACGCCAAATTCTTGATACCAATATCGAAGGACAACACCCGGGCGGTCATGGTGTCCGAGCCCCGGGAAGATACCATAGGTATACAACCATGTTTGTATATCTATTCACAGGTACAATATGTTCTTGGAATCCAGGTACTCCTCATACCACTTCATCTCATTCACCCGTTGTTGGGTATATTTGAGGACATCGTCGATACCCAAGGTCTCCATCAAAATATCCCGGTATTTCTGACTCGTGTTACACCACACCCACTCCAGACCGTCGTATTCGGAAATATACATGACATCCAAGAGCGCCGTCGGTATTTCCACGATGTGTAACCCAAACACCCGGCCACAATCTTCCGTGTAGCGGGTCTTATCGCGACTCCGTTCCGGCCCCAGTTGCTCGAAAACCTCGACGGTACGAGGGTCCCACCGGGATTCGATACCCACCTTATGGTGTTGTTTATCGAGATGAGGATAGTATTGGGGGGTGGTCTCAAACTCGACCTCATATTTATGACGGAACGTTCGGTGGAATTCGTCGGAAAACATCCCGTACTCCCCGTAATCGGCATGGATGAGTACTTTGGTGAGGGGTGGGACCAAGAGCCAAGAGAGCCATCCCGTGAACATGAGGGGGTGGGGAGGGGTGGGGTGGGGGGCGATATGGGACGATATGGGGATATAGACTCGATATCCTCATGTAGGGGGCCAATCTTTATGTGTATTTACCTGGACGGAACCTCTTACGAGATCACCGGGGCCGAACGAATCGACGCCAGCTGTTCACGGGTCAAATACAACGACTTCAGGTTCGAATCCACCATCCCCGGGGGGAGGGCCGGGTCCATCAAGGACGTGAACCGGTACGGCACGTTCCGAGAGTTGTTTTGGAGGTCCGTGTCCTTCTGGTTCAGGAGGGGTACCGCCGACCCGGTATCGTTGGCCGTCTCACGAAAGTTCTGGCCCATGAGATGGTAACCGTGCTTCTGCATATGGCGACGGTAGGCCCAGTTCGGGTTCAGGGGGGCCATATCCACCAACTCGGACTGGTGCTGTTCCTTATACATCTTATCGATGACCGACTCGGGGTTCCAAGACGAGATGAGGGACCGACCGTCGGCCATTTTAGGCGGGAATCGGGGGTACTGATTGTTGGTGGCATAACCGAGTTTGGAGGAGGGGAGGGTCTCTTGGATGTACGAGGGGTAAGCTCCTTCTAAGGGTAGGGGGGCACCTCCGAGGCGATGGGACATGATGGATGTATGGGATAATATGGATGTATGGGGGTGCACGGGGCGAGAGGGGGTGGAGCCACTATATCCTATACCCATAATATATGTATGACCAAGAATCCCCCCATGACCAAGAACCCGACCACCAGGGTATCCAACACGGACCAGTATGGGGAGGTCTTTACCCCTCCGGAGCTCATTGACGAGCTCTTGGACCATCTGCCTAAAAATATCTGGAGTGACCCGGAGTTGCGTTGGTTGGACCCGTGTGCGGGTGAGGGGAATTTTTTTGACCGGGTGGTACCTCGGCTGATGGAGGGTCTCCGAGAAGCGATCCCGGGGGAGGCGGCTCGCCGCCGGCATATCTTGGGAACCATGTTGACGATGGTGGAAATCAATCCCGTCAACCTCCGGGTCCTTCGTAAGAAATATGGACGGGATGGGGCCGGGGCCAATATCCTCGCGGGGGATTTCTTGGACGATGAGTTGGTAGTGGTGTCACCCACGGGCCCCAGGTACGATGTCATCTTGGCCAATCCGCCCTACCAAGCTCCTAAACACGAGGTGTATGTGGGTTCCGCGGGTAACCGGACCCTCTGGGACGCCTTTATCCGTAAGGCCGACGGCCTGCGGTCCCCCCAGGGGGTCCAGGGATGGATCACCCCCGCCAACTGGCGCCGGCCCGAGCACCCCCTGTTCCCCCTCCTCTACGACCGGCTCCTGTACCTCCGGATTTACGGCAAGCAGGCCGGCCTCGCCCTCTTCGGGGTCCAGACCCGGTTCGATATCTATGTGACCGGCCCCCAAGCCGACCCCTCTCGTCCGATACCCCTCTTGGTGGATGAAGGGGGGGAAACCCACCGGGCCGAGATTGTCCCCCAAGACTGGCCCTTTTACCCCAATGGGATGTATGGGACCTTTCGGCGTATCTTGGTACGACCGGGGCAAGAGGCCACCGAAGGCCTCGTGGTCATTCATGACTCCTCCCTCTACGATGCCCGTAAACTCACCAAGCGGGCCACGACCCGCCACCGCTACCCCGTGATCCATACCCTCACCGCCGAGGGACGGGGGATACGGTACGCCGAGACCCGGTCCCGGGAACACTTTGGGGTGCCCAAAGTGATCCTCAATGTCAACGAAAAACAGTACCCCGTCAACGACTTTACCGGAAAATACGGTCTCTCCCAATTGTCCTTTGCCCTCCCTATACGGTCCCGGGCCGAGGGGGAACGTATCATGGCGGCCATCGCGAGCCCCGTGTTCCAAGATATTCTAAAAGCTAGCCGCTGGGGGTCGTTTCAGACCGACCACCGGATGTTCCGTTATTTTCGGAAGAACTGGGTAGAACGGCTGACGGCGCAGGTGAATCGGAAGCTCCCGCGGCAACCCGGTACCCGACGACGCCGCCGAATCCCGACAGTGCTCAATCACCGCCATACCCAACGTTTGGGACACTAACCATCCCGCCCCAATACCTATGATACATACCAACGTATCCACCACAAATATCATACGTGCGGGGTGTGGATATAGATGGAGAACTGATACCGAACGATATCCAGATATTTCTATATGGTATTGTATATTGATTGTATATTGGACCATATCACCCCACCCCAACCCATGCCGTATGTCATCACCCAGTATACCCGCGACCGGGCCAAAGCTCTCGGAGTCACCGTCAAACATTCCACCAACCCCACCAAGAAGCTCGATGTCTTCCGGGACGGGGTCAAAGTGGCCTCGTGTGGAGGTATGGGATACAACGACTACCCCACCTTTATGAAGAAATATGGTAAGGAAGTGGCCGACGAACACCGGCGACGCTACAAAATCCGCCATGCCAAGGACCGTAAGGTGGTCGGGACCGCCGGGTACTACGCGGACCAGCTCTTATGGTAAGGGTCGTGGGTCCCCTCAGACCGACCGTTTCAACTGTTTCATGATCTGGCGGAGTTTCTTGGAATCCAACGGCTTTACGACGACGATATCGGCCCCGTTCGCCAAAAAAGCCTCTGCCACTTCCGGACGGTCTTCCCCGGTGAGTCCCACCGCGAGTCCGGTATAATGATGTTCGCGTAACTGTCGGACCAAGGTCAACCCGTCCATGGTGGGCATGTTTTTGTCCAAGAAGACGACATGAATCTCGTGAAGACGTTCTCGGAAGACGGTGAGTGCCCACTGAGGGTCCGTGGTGATGACCACCTGGTCAAAGAGCTGGGATTTGGTCAAAATCTTGTGTATCATTTTCAAGTTCAAGTCACTGTCGTCGACTACCATGGCACGAAGGGACGGGGTCAACGGGGGGAGGGACCGTTCGGGTTGGAAGGGCTCCTGTATGTTTTCAAGAGGTGAATGTAACGACTCGTTAAAACAGTAACGGAGACTCAGTAGTATCGTGAACCGGTTCCCGGGGGTGGGTTCCACGTATTCATGGTCAATGGTCCCCCCGTGGAGCTCGACAATGGTCTTACAAATATAGAGTCCGAGGCCCGACCCACTGGTCGAATTGAAGGTTTCAAACAGTCGGGACTTAATTGGGGAGGAAATGGGGTGGTTGGTGTCCGACACCGAGATACGGAAGAATTGTCGACGGTTAGACTCCACGGGTGGGGATGGAGGTGGGGGTTCCGGGATCGCCTTCCGGTCGATGGAACCAATATCCATATTGGAACCCGAGCTGTTCGAGAATCGCCCCCGTATCCGGGACAAAAAGCTCGAACGTGAGGGTACTGGTTGGGAAGGTGCTGTGGGGGTGGTAGTATAACGTATCATATAACTGTCAACACTGGCGGTGTCCTCGGGCCCCTCCCAGGGAGTCACTTCGACCACGATGGTGGTGGCACGGGCCGGGTCACGGTACTTGACCGCGTTTTTCAGGAGATTCAAGAGGACATGCTTGATGTTATGAAGGTCACCATACATCCACCCATACACCTCGGGGGATACCCGGTATTCCACCGTGATGTCCGGGAGTTTTTCACACATGGGACCAATCAACTCCTGAACCTCCTCCAGTAATACCTTCAGTGAAAACGGTTCAAACGGATTCAGTACGATATTTCCGTCTTGAATCACGGCGAATTTGGTAAAAACTTCTTCCATGAAGGCTATACTCTTGGTCATGTCCAGGAGAGTATGAGGGTCGGGGGTCACCCCACTCTCCAGTAACTGGAGACCCATGGAGACCGTCGCCAACGGGGTACGAAGCTCATGCACGAAACATTGTAAATAGATGTTGAAATCGAGGTTGGGTCGGGAGGGTGGGTTCGCCTTTTTCAACTTGACCGAGATGATATTATCCACGGTAACTTTACGTTCTACCAATGTCATGTCCGCGTCGGTAGCATGAATGAACTTGGAGAGAAAATTTTCCAGGCGTTTCATCAGTGGAATATATAATATATCCGTCATTGGGATGGGTGAGAGGTGGGTGGGATGGACGTCCTTCTACCATTTACGGAGAATTTCACCTACCATACCCATCATCCATCATCCACACAGATATAGATTTTTCCCGATACATCCATCTTATCACAAGGTATAAGATTGATCCAACCCACCCCCGTCTCATCATGCCCCGGTGGTTCGTGTCACGTCCAGCCTCTCTCCGTCGTTTCTACCGTCAGGTCCCCGACGGCCTCCCCCACGACACCGAGGACTGTTGCCATCAGTCTTGCCATCGTATCTGTCTCTGGTGGTGGTGGTCCGGTTGGACCCCCGTGGACGATGTATCGGGACAACCGCTCCCGGCCTAGGCCGGCCTAAAACCACGGCTTGAGTTCCAGTTGCTTGTACTCCCGGTCCGGCCGCACCTCCCGGGCCAACGGCATCACCAATGTACTCTGGTCTTGGACGTATTTCATATACGCGACACTCTCGTTATACACAAACGGGATGGCATAATCCCATACCAAGTCATTGAGCTCCGCAATTTGGCCGGTAATGTCGTTGGGAGAGTGCTTGGCGTACTGGAGGTAAATACTCCGCATGATGATTTTTAGGGCATCGATGTTTTGGGGTGGCACCACGTACTTTTGGTTCGACAGGCGGTACACCCCTGCCCGGATACCGTTTTGGAGAATCTGGATGTTCTCTTGGGAAAAATACAGACGGGCTAAAAGGTTGTCCTCCCAGACCCCCTCCAACGGATTACGGTATTCCGTGGCCTTGTTCTTGATGGCGATACGTTCAAACATCCTGAATCGCACCGTGTCGTCCTCCGGTTCCATCAGGTTCACTTGGCCATTGTACTTCTGGGGGTCGATAATCATAGGGGGTGACGATTCGGAATAGGGGTTCGTATTCATGATATGGATATGGACGGATTATCTCTACTGGACCTAGATGACCTATCTTCTGTATATAGTATAAGTATATACGGAATCTTAGAATTTCCCCGTTACCGTCGGTCTTATACATCTCTATCCCTTATCCCTATACCCTTCCCATGGATTCGTACCGATTGACCCTCACCGTGATTGCCGTCTTGGTCTTGATTGGTATCTTGACCTTCTTGGGACTCCAAATGCGTACGGCGTCGTCCCAGGTCCCGTTCCCCCCGACGGCCCATACCTGCCCCGATTTCTGGACCACCAATGTCGATGGTACCTGTACCGCGGGGAGTAAGAACACGGGTAAGTTTTCCAGTGGGTACACGTTCGACCCTTCGCGGTCCCTGGTCAACGGCCTCTCGTTCGCCTGTTCGATGAAAGATTGGTCCGGTAAGACGGGGGTCGTCTGGGACGGCTATAGTAATTTCAACCAGTGCTAAGGGGGTCGGGGCTATGGGGCTCGCCACCTAAGGCCGTACAAACTTGATGACTTTAGGGGCCCGGTGCTCGAATTCCATCGTCTCGAGTGCCTCCGGTAACTGAAACAGTTGGTACCCCGTGACCACCCGTTTTTCTTGGCCCATGAACCCCTCCACCATTTCGACCACCGGGTTCACCTCCGTGATGGAGTATCGGAGTTTCTGGAGGTGGGCCAGCTCCGGTCGGAGTTCCTTGACATGGACCTCCATCGCCTGGCGTAACAGTTCCTTGTTGAGAGGGTCCGCCTGGTACTCCCGGATCATATCCTGAATCTGGGTCCGGATCTCGGCGATTTTATGAATCTGCCGTTGGACCAAGTCCTGCCGTTGGGGGCTCGTATGGACCTCCCGGTAACGGTTCAGGAGGATATCCACATAGAAGTTGTCTTGGACATAATTCTCCAGGCGGTTCTTGAACTTCTTGGCCGAGGTCGCCTCGTCAATCCATCCAAAGAGGGTCTCCATTTTCTGTTGAATGAGTTCCTGTTTTTCATGGTTGAAATCTTGGACCTCCTCGTCGACTAAATCGTCCAGCTTGACATGCTCCCCCGCATCCAGTTCAATCTCCAGGGCACAGTTTCGCCGGTTCCCTATCCCACAGTGGGCCCGATACACCGATTTGGTCTTGGAAAACGTCATCCCCACCCGGGCTTGGCACTGGACACACGGGGGGAGAAGGGGAGCCCGAGCTTTAGGGGAGCGGGGCCGGGGCCGCCCCCGGCCCTGGGGTGGGCCGGTCTCCTCCGTCGGTTCGGTCCGCTTGGCCTTGGCTCCCGCTTCGTACTTGGTCTTCAAGACAAAATACTGATTGAGAGCGTCTTGGAACGTCGGCTTCTTGGTCTTGGGACGGTCCGGGGTGGCCTTGTCATCCCCCTCCTCGTCGTCCGAATCTCCCTTGGCCCCTCCCTGGAGGATTCCCGTCAACGACAGTACATCCTCATCCATCTTCAGGTCCATACTCTTGGTATTCCCCATGGGGTAGTGGTCCAAGACCAGGGGGTGGTTGTTGTTGGTACAGTGTAATACCTTCAGTTCGGTGAGCCCCAAGAGGTCGATCCGGGAGAGCCGGTTGTTATCCACCACCAGTTCTTCCAAGGAGGCAGGGAGGTTGTCCAACTGGTAGAGTTGGTTATGGTCACCCCGGAACACCCGGAGCTGGGGGGTATGGCTAAAATCCAGGGTCGACAGTTTGTTATGGGAGACGACCAACTCCTCGAGGGTGGACGGGAGCTCCCCCAGGGACCGTAGAGCTTGCCGGCAGCACGTCAGCCGCCGGAGGCGAGGGGGCAAGTCCGTCAGGGAGGTGATTTTACGGTCCCCCTGCCCCGGGGTAAACTGAATCTCTTCAATCAGACTGTCGGGTCCCAAGAAGCTCAAGTCGAGGTCCCCTTGGAGAGGCTCTTTGATAGACCAGACCTGGAGGTAGGGGTCGGTCACCTTGATGGCATCATACATCTCTTCTAAACGGTGGGTCCCACTCAGGGTGCCATACAGGCTGGCCTCATCATCCACGTGGTCCATCTACTATATCCTATGGGGACATACCGCCCCGCCCCGTCCGACCCACCCTACCGCCCCATGACTTGGTCGTAAATCTTATCGGCGGGGTTACGGTCCATTTCGGCGACGGACGAACTCGGTATGGTGATGATTTGGGCGGGGGTGACCCGACGAACCAACTCGGTAAACTGGTCCCGCTGTTGGTCCTTTTCCATCTGAAACTGCCGTATTTTAGTCAATACATACTCTTGGTCCTTACGTTGTTTGTGTGCCCGTTCTTCCGGACTCAACTTACGTGAGTAACAATACCACAAACTGAGGGCGGTGATTCCCCCAAAGACCACCAAGATAACAATATTGAGGGCCCAAGAGTAAAACTGGACCCGGTGGTCGTAGCACTTGGTCAGGACCACCTGGGTGTAATGTCGGACATTTTGTTCAATGAGGCTGGGGGGCATGGGGATAGGTTCCCAATCATATATAGTCTATATTAGGGGGTCGGATATTGGGTCCCAGTGGGACGACGCGGGTCACCACATCCCGTTTTTACATCGAGGCATAGTATAGTAGATAGCCGACCCCTTCCCGGTCCCACCATGTCGACCCCGACCCCCACCCCCGGGACCACGTGCCCCCCCGATATGTCGGACCAAGTCGACGAATTGACCAAGAATTTACAGTATCGGGACCAGCTCTTTCTTCAGCAGCAAAAGCAACTCCAACAACTCCAGTCCAATATACCCTCCATCAAACAAGATGTCTATACCATCAAGAACAATCTCCAGACCCACCAGCAGATTGTTCGCCAAGAGCACCGGCACTTCTATGTCTCGGTCATCGCCTTGGTGCTCTTGGGTATGTTTTGGCTCCTGATTTACCTGTACAATCAACTCCTCACGAACCGGGTGATGCCGATTCTCCGTAAATCGGGGATTTTCCTCCGGTGGATCGATGTCTTCACCTCGGGGACTCGCCCCGTCGACCCCGACGACACCATCCGTCGGGATGTGGGGGAATGGAATGAGCTCATGGCCGAGGTGAACCGGTACATCTCTCGGAGCCGGTTCTTCCTCATGTGGGTGGTATTTGGCCTCGTGATGGGGGGAACGATGATCTTGTATTCCCTGATTTACCACGGGAGCCAACCCGCCGACGAGGCGGCGAAACGGGTCGCCCTCTGTACCGGGCTGGTCCTCGGGTTCACGTTCTTGTTTGTGAACAATACCTCCATGATTCGGCCGTTTGAGCAGGGGGTGGGGTACAACCTCCTGGCCCTCACCTCCCACAAGTTCTTGGTCGACACCATGAAGAGTATTTTCCAGCATAAGTATTTTACGAGCCGGCATGTCTTCCCGGGGGCGGATGTCTACTACGATTTCATGATGAACACGTTTTCGCTCACGAACATCCCGGAGGTGTTGGACGAGGTGTATTACCACGAAGACCGGTACGATTTCGCCATCAACACCCGCCCGGGTGACGAGGGAGGTATTACCAAGACGGACCTGGAGAATCTGTTCAAATACGTACTCCAGAAACACACCATCGGACATAGCTGTTGGATCTATTTCGCCTCGTTGACCAGTGTGCTTATTTCGATACAATACCTGTTTGCGATGGGTTAAAGACCCGAGGGTCGGCGAGCCGGTCGGACGGCCTACGTACTGATGTACCACAACACCAAGAAGTACGACAGAATGGCTAAAACCATCGAGACAATCCAGATGGGAAATACGGTATAGTTACGGTAGCCGAGACCAAAGGGGCGGAAGCCCCCCTGTTCATTATAGATAAAGGCGGGTTTGGTGACATGGACCAAGATCATCAGGCAGAGAAACACGGTGATGGCGATGGACAATTTATGCATACGTACCCATCGGGGCGGAAGGAGAGATTCCATGGGTGGGGCAGTCTCAGTATACTATAGGATGAATACGGATAATATATAGGTATATATCGATGGTCAATGGGAACCCACCAACGGTATAGAACCATCGAGATATAGAGGGGTAACCGTTCGACCCACGAATGAACTTGGAGTCCTCCCCGAAACCCCGTAAGCCCGTACTCCCGATGGCCCTCTCTCCCGGGCCGGCCTCGGGACCGACCCCCCTCCTCCGCCTCACCGACCATCTGACCCCCACGATTTTGGACCGTCCCCTCGAGGGTGTCGACCGTATCTACTATATCAACCTCGACCGGAGTACCGACCGCCGCCTGTATATGGAAACCCTGTTCCAAGACCCCATGTTCAACGGTATCGAGGTGGAACGGGTCGAGGGGATGGACGGAAAGGCGGAACCGATGGAGAACTACCTGGATTTTTACCAGTGCCAAAAACACCCCCGGATGATGAACACGGAGTTTGGGTGTACCATCTCTCATTTCCGGGCCATCCACCAGTTTGCCATGACCGACGACCCCGTGGCTCTCATCGTCGAGGACGACTTGTCCACCGAATTCGTCCCCTTTTGGAAGGAGACTCTGGGTCAGCTCATGGCCGGCGCCCCCGAGGGGTGGGAGATTCTCCAACTGTCCTATATCCTGTTTTCACACTACCATACCACCCATTACGACCGGTGGGAGATGCCCAAGAATTACTGTGGGACCGCGGCGTATTTGATTACCAACGACGCGGCGAAACGGCTCACCACGTACTTGTGTCGGTTCAGTAGTCCGGCCATGCCCAAATACTGTATTGGACCGGAGTATCCGTATTACCACCAGGCGGACCGGTTTTTGTATTGTTTTTTCCAGACGTACAGTGTGTGCCCGCCCCCGTTCACCCCGAAGGATGATAACGATTCGTTGATTCACCAAGAGCATATGGACCACCATGTCATGTCCAAGGAAAAGACCAAGCGAATGTACCTGGGGTGGCCCATCGAGCCGTAAGGTGGGGGCGTGTGGCTCGTTCATATCATGTGTATCGTTCCTATCATACACACGATGTATCGGATGGGGTGGGGGTCTAGAGAGCGAGGCTCTGGGTCGCCGCCCCCAACAGTTGGAGGAGTTCGTATTTCTTCAGCTTGGAAGGGTCGGTCATCAGTCCTTTGGTCGTCACCACGGTCTTCAAAGCCTGGGTCGTCATCTTCCGGTAGGTATCCTTCTCCTCCGGGGTGAGGTCCGAGACGGGTTCAGTCTCTTGTAAGACCAGGGGCTCGGTGTCCTGGACCGACTCCGGGGTCGGTTCCGGGACCGATACCTCCACCGTGACATCTTCGGGGGTCGAGGTGATGGCCTCCTCGGTGGTTGGCTCCGGGGTCGGCTCGTCGTCGTCCTCGACCTCCTCGGTCAACATGTGAATCACCTTGACATTCTCAATATCCTCTTCAGTGTCCGATACCACAATACGGGCGGTATGGAGGTGGGGTTCCATGGAGGCATTTTCGTCCTCGTCAACGTCGTCGTCCTCGTCGTCCTCATCCTCGTCATCGTCGTCGTCCTCGTCATCGTCGTCGTCCTCTTCCGAGATGGGAACAATACCACTCACCCCGTACGCCGGACCGGCCGGCCGGCCATGAAACGGAGGAGGGAAAGAGTACATCACCGAGTGGGCACCCGCCCCCGCCCCCACCGAGGTCATCATGTAATTGGTACTAACCTGTTTCACATACGTCAACTCTTTGGCGATATCGTTGATGATACCCACCATCGTATCACTTTTTTGTTCCATCACGGTCATCCGCTGTTTAAAGTGGTAGACCAGGAGGAGAATCAGAATGAAGGATATGGCTAAACTCACAAAGAAAAAGGTTTCTATCACGTTGAAGAATCCCATGGCGTTCAGGGGTCGGTGTTCTCAGGACTCGGTATTTGATGTATCCATGTATTATATTCACCCGTTTCGTACGCACCGGAAAACAAGGGTGATGTATATAACGTCTGATACCGTTGTCGTACCGTTTCCTCACTACACATCATGAGCCGGGCTACCTCCAGGTTGGACCGTACCACATTGAAATCATAGTCGAACTTGTACACCAGACACCGGCACGTAAACGGGTCCACCGTATCGTAGATATGTTCCCAGAGAACGGCGGGAGGGGCGGGGCCCGGGAACTGGGGAGGGTTCACCGGGTCGGCCAAGTTCGCCAGCCATTCCCGGGAATAACTGGTGGGGAGAGGGGTCTCCGTCTCGGGGGCCCGGGCCACTCCCCGCCGCCGACGCTCCTTCTTCGTCAAGGGGGAGATGGGACCCAGCTCGGTCATACCCCGGTAGAGTTCCCCCCGTACATGATGATACGCAAATAAATGAAACATGGAGGTGGACCGGGTCGGACGGTAGCAACGAATCGCCTGGAGGAGGCCCCGGCGGGCGTAGGTCCCCATCTCGTCCGGAGGAATATGCTTGCACCGGTAGTAGTGTTGACGCCGAAACATGGTGCCGATTCCCACCGCCCACCCTTCGTAACTCTGGTACAATACCTCTCCCACGAGGGTTTTGACCCGGTGGTCCACCACGAGGGCCGGGTCGGCCCCCAGAAGACGGTTCATGGCCACCAACTGAGGACTCGTGAGACGGGGACGCTCCGGGACCAGGGCCCGAACTCCCAGTTCCCACCCCACGCCCCAGGGTAGATATAAGAACATAGACCGGAAGACAAATTGGACGAGAACCACGAACATGATAGGAGGGATATGAGGTAGGGTATTCAGAGGTCGGCCCGTGATACACAGGTATATCGTAAGAACTTTCTATACCTATTGTATCAGAAGACACCCGATACCCCATCCAATACATCACCTATCACCCATCACCCATGAACAATACCGAAAATTTTCCCACCCCGGTGGGGCCGGCCAATACGACCACATCATCGGGTCCGACCCTCTTTAGTGACAACCGTAATGTTCTCATCATGTTACTGTCCCTTCTCCTGTTACTCTCCGTCTTGGGGGTGACGTTCATCAATACCTTGTTTGATATAGTGAAGCGGGGGGTCGGGGTCCTCGTCAGTTTCTTTGGTAGTATCCTCGGGACGGTGTTTTATGCCAGTGGGGATATTTTGAACACGACCACCAATACCGTGGCGGATGTGGCCAAGACCTCCATCGATTTAGGCAGTGGGGCCATCAACGATGTGGGGAATCTCATGAAGAGTGGGGTGACCGGCGATCAGCCCCCGATGGTTCCCATCGCCCCGGTGGTGGTCCATACCGCGGGTCCGACCCCCATGGTGACCGGGGCCCCGGCGGACCTCGACCAGGCCATCACGGCCGCGACGACCCCCCCCTCTCGGATGCCCGTCGAACCTGAACCCACCCCACCGGAGAATCCCATACATCAACCTCAGAACTCGTGGTGCTTCATCGGGGCGGTGGACGGTAACCGGACCTGCCTCAAAATCGACCCCCGGGTGGAGCAGTGTGCCTCGGGGAAGATATTCCCCTCGGGTCAGCTCTGTGCCAACCCGTAAGGCCGAGCCGACCGAGCCGACCGAGGCCGGCGCCGGTCTAAATGGTCGGGAGGGACGACAGGCATAGACGAATCGACCCCAACGACGCACACTCGTAACTACAGATGAGCGGCAGGTCATTACTCAAATACAACTCCACGGTATTACACAGGGGGGTACATTTGATGAATTGGAGTAAAGATTTAGTCGAAAAGACCCCCTGGGTCACCACCGACGGGTCCGACGGCCGCTGCACAAATTCCGTATAGCCGTCCGTCTCCGTCCGGTAAATCTGTGTGCTCGCAAAGTTCCCCTCACACGAAAATCGTAATTCCGTGCTCGTATTACGAATTTCCACCCGCTCCGAGATGGAATTCATGTCACGACAAATTTTCTGAAAATCCAGCGACGGTAAGTTGATAATCGTGGTGTACTCGATATCCGGAATCATGAGCTCCTCCGTGTCCGGCTCGATCAACCGTAATTTCTGAATATAGCACTGGTGAATATCGCCGTTCTCGTACTGGAGCCCCAGGTGTGAGACCACCCCATCATGGTAGTCGTTCCGTTCAATATACATGGTGAGGGTATCATCGTTGGACATGGTCGAAATCACCTTGAACAAGTGGAGGGTATTAGCACAAATGACGATTTTCTCAGGCTTGCAGTTGTAATACTCGAATTTGTTGGCATAGAGATTCACATGGATGAGGCTGGTATGGGACTTGTCGAAATTGACAATTTTAAAACCCTCTTTGGTGAAGGTGATGGTGGCGTCCGTCAAGATATCCTTGATGGCGGTGATCATGTTACGGATAGGCTGGATCTGCACCGTTTTGATCATCAATACATATTTATCTTCGTCCATGGTGGTTGTGGTGGGCCTGGGGGAGGGGGTGCGTTTGAATCCTCGATATAGGGACTTTATGGCAACGTTTCTATATGGTTCTTGGAGGGATGGTTCGTTCAATCGATATATATGTATTGTCCCATGAATACATATATCTGGACCCCATATCTTATATCTCATACCCCATATGATTGACGAATACCTGGACAATTGCCGTAAAGAATCTCGGGAGATTGTGTTACGAGCCCGGTACGATATCTTGTCGAACCGGACCAAGGACGAACTGTTCCACCTGTACTATGCCAAGTGCCTGGGAGACGCCTACATGAAATGTCTGAAACGTACCCCGGATGGGGTGGTCCAATGCGACCGGCTCGTGGATGAGTATATGGGTCGACGGTGAACGTCCCATTGTAATCGATATAGATGGTATATCCATATCCATTATATAAAACAGAAGACACATGACAAAACGGCGACTCGCGGTACTCTTTTCGGGAAGACTCAACACGGACCCCGCCGTCTACACCAACATCATGACCCACCTGATCCAGGGGAACGAGGTCGATTTCTTTGTGTCCTACAGTAAAACGGACCAAGTATGGGGCCAACTTGAATCCGACCCTTCGGAACACGCGTCCATGGTTCAGAGGTTCTTGGTGATGTATCAACCTAAGAAACATGCGGAAAATCCGGAAGAATATGTGGATTTGTCTGGTTACCCGAAACATCCCAAAACCACCCCCCGACGGATGCTCCACATGTTCCAAAATCGTCACCAGGTAAGTAGATTATTCCAAGAGTACCTGACGGAGAATCCTACCATCCATTACGATATCGTGGTCAGCACACGGTGTGATATATGGTACGATGCCCCGGTCAATTTAGCCGAATGTTGGCGGCAGACTCACCAAGGTCACCTCGTCATTCCGGGGGGAAACGACTATTGGGGTATCAACGACCAGATGGCCCTGGGAAATCGCGATACGTTGGTCACCTACCTGTCGGTGGGTCCGAACCTCCTCGATATACTCAATACAGGTGAAGTACGCCTCAATCCCGAGATTATCCTGAAATACTATCTGGAACAACGGGGGGTATCGGTACATAGGATAGGGGTGGAGTACCACCTGATACGTAGTTAATCATCATACGTAATGTTCCAGTTTTCCGGATGAAAACACACAATACCCGTGCCCGACCAATGACCCACACGGGTCAAATCTATTTTATAGGTATCATCTACTTTATCCCAAAATTGTTGCATACTGTTACCGGTGTTCACCCCCATATGTCCACACCCCAAATGAATATCGTCAAATAGAATGATACCACGGTAGTCGTTGGTCTTTAACCATAGGTAGAAATCGTATTCCACCACCCCTTCATGTGGGTCGACATCAATGAAAATGACATCCGCGGACAGAATATGGTCACGGTTCACCTCACGTACACGAGGGTCAAACAAATTCTCCATACGGTACACGATGTTGGTGTTGGCGAATATATGGGGTAACAACCAGTTGGTGATATCGTAGGTGTAGATTTGGTTACCGTTGGTAGTCTTCAAGTTACCGTAATTCAATGCAATGGTGGAGCGGCCATTATGGGTCCCCAGTTCGATGATTTTTTTTTGAGTCAATTGTCTACCCAGTGCCGCCAAAAAGAAGTAGTGTTCCTTACCACAGGGTTCCCTGACATCCGCGATTTGAGCAATCTGGGGGTTGTCGGATAAAAAATCGACGGTGAGCTTTTGGATGGTCTCCAACTTCAAGTCCAACTCCAATACCATGTTTGTTCAGGAGGTGGTGGTGGTATATATGTATGTGTTATACATATATAACATTTTCTATATGGGTTTTACATGTCGAACCGACTACCGTCCGAACCTCGAATCTATGACTCTATGACTCTTTTTTATGAAGCACTTCCTGAGAAAACATAGGTGGATGTTCTGCGACGTTCATGTCCTTCCCATTATTACGCATTTCGACCGCGGTATAAATAAACCCACTGTCAAAATTACCCACCGCAATTTCGGACCGCAACAACAATTCAAAATTCACAAAACATGTCAGATACTCTTGCTTGGCTTCTTCACTAGACATATTATTATTTTGAATCTTCACGACCACTGCATCTTGCCAGGTATTTTGACTACGTTTCTCTTCTTCATTGTAATAAATTATAAAGGGTCTTTCTAGAGCATTATTGATCCGTTGAACCTCTTCCAATGCATAAGATGTATCGGAACAAACAACCAGGTTGGATATCCCTGTAGAATCACGAGCTTTCAAGCATTTTTCCATATAGGTTTCGACCGGGATTGAATTCGTTTCTTTACCCGGACCCTGTGTCTTGTCCCCCATACGAATATGTAATCCAATGTATTTCATGTCTCGGGTCGACTGGATGATATGGCAGTTTTCGACGTACTCCTTCACCATGGCATTCGGACGATAAATCATACGTAATACCGATTGATGATACGACGCGAGGTCAGGGTAGTCGGATGGGAAATAAAGACGACCCATATTTTTACAATAAGGTGAACGTTGGAACGCATCGGGTCCGTAAAACACCTCATTATCTTTATTATGAAGGTCTTCCTCAGTAACTTGAGAAAAATCCTCAAAATAAGTCGTAATCAAGCCATTTTGAAATACCAACGCATTGTTGTTCTTATAGTAAAACGGGATACCATTGTTGATGGCATACATCGCTTGATATTTAGTGTTCAACATATGTGACCCAAATGGCCACCATATGTTTTCGAGAACCAATATTGCCACCATATGGTTATATATTACATAAAGGCTTTATATTGTTTACAGGTTCCTTTGCCACAAAACACATAGTAGTTTTGACAATCACGTATACCCGGGGACATGGCCATGAGTTGTGATATATAATCCTTCAAGATGAACCCAAAGATCACTTGTTCATTGTCCACTTGCTCTTGGGCAATCATATCTTTCATGTACATATCAGCACCTTTATCACAGATTTCCCGTAGTAATGGACCATTTCCCCCCCAAAACCCGGCCATCATAAAATTAATATTTTTACCGACGGCGTACGAAAAATCCATATGACCCTGGAGTACCTGTTGAAATTCATTCGCCTTACCAATCTGTAAATAGATTCGGTTGTTACGATGTATATCATGTAAAAGAGCATCATTAAATGCCGAGGCTCCAATATCAAACTCGAGAAATCGACTCAAGCCCGCATCTATCCAAAAGAACATGTCCGTCTGGAAATAATTCTCCTGTATCGCCCGGCTCATCCACACAAATTTACTGTTGACGATGGGAATATAGTTGAAACATCGGTTCTCCAACCCGTGAGGATGCTGAATCCGTTTCTTAAACTCTGTATGACGAATGATATGTTCTACTTGTTGACGAGTATGATAAAATGGGACATCACTCACATCGGTATAGACGACATGCGTGGGATAACCCTTTCGAGCCAGTTCGACCATGGATTGGTTACACGGCTCGGTATAAATAACCATCGGGACCGGAATGGACAACGTACGTTCAAACCATACCTGGTACTGTGAATACGACCGCCCATCGTGTTCCTCCCTGGAAATATCATATAAAGCGGTGACGAATGTAAACGACATAGTATCTATTGATATTGTACCCTATCGTCATGATATCTCTATTAGTTTTATCTTTATACCATCCCCAAGAACACTATGACCAGATGCTTGCCAACACCAACCAATATTTAGATGCTACCTTGAAAGACTTGACCATTCATGACTCGAAAATTCAGATAGATTACTGGTTTATCACACTCGCCGAGATGGAGGATGAGTACCGTCTGGATGAATCCACCCGGATTTTTACCATATCCGGTAAGGAGAGTATGATACCAGGTATTTTACATAAAACTCTACGTGCCATGGAAATATTGATGGACCGACGTATGGAGAATGGACAACCATTCTATGATTATGTTTTACGTACCACCGTAGCAACGTGCGTCGATATACCGAGATTATACACCTACCTAACTACCCTTGATACGACCCAAACCTATTATATCGGTAATTTACAAACATTGGCATGGATAGACGTGGGATGTGGTATCGTGGACCAAACGTATTGGGGGACCATGTATTCCGGAGGAGGGTTCACGCTCTATTCCAAGGAAATCGCCCTAGAGATTATGCGGGGTCAAAAGGACGATACGCGTATGATTCATCATGTGGTGGACGATTTGGCGATAGGGTATTTTATTCAGAGTATGGGCCAGGTTCAATACATTAATTTGACTCATCTCGCCGAGTTTTACGGGAGATTCCACCCAAATAAGGTGGTTTTTTTTAATAATACAAACAAACACCAACGTACCATCGATGTTCAAAACCACGCCACGATACTATCCCATCTGGGAGGTACGAAGGTTGTCTAGGTACGTGGCGACCAGTTTCTCCCACGCGAAGTGCTCCATCGCATACTGTCGTATGGCATCCCCCATGATGGGACGTTTGGCCCGGTTTTCACGAATGACGTGCCCAATGTACTCCAAATCCTCCAGTCGGTCGTCGGGAATGATGTCCAACCAGGGGAGGGACGTATCCAGGTCGTCCGTCGCATACCGATTGGTGACCACCGGCAAGCCCGCCATGATGGCTTCCTTGATGACGAGGGGGGTACCGTTTTCACCCGTCGATAACAATACGAGATTTCCATAGTCGGATAAATGATGTAACAACTCCTGACGGGTGGGTTCCCCTCGGTAGCATGGTAGTGCTCGAAACCCGGGGTCGTCACATCGCCCGTAGAAATCCACCTCCGGAAGAGTCCAATACTTATACTGTTGTTTACGGGGTTCCACTTTGGCAATATAAATACTTCGGTCACGGTTGGGGGTGCCTGAGGTGGACGCCGGCACAATCTCGTGGTGGTTGGCCCCGTTGACCATGAGTCGGATACGGCTCGGATCGACCGCATGGCGAGCAAACATATCGTAATCCTTCTGAGACAGGGCATAGATCATATGCCGATGGTTATAGCAAATATTACTAAAGATATTCGCATACCCACCGTGTTTATCGGGTTGATCAATATACGGGAAATGCGACGTGATGGCCACCCCGGGGCACGTAAGATGAGGAATCATATGGTACAGGCAGTCGTAATGGATATGGACCCAGTCGTAGTTCCCTTGGTTCAGGGTATCAATAAGAGACTGCATATAAGGAGCGGTGGCGTCCGACTGGTCCCATTCCGAACTCCGTATCGGGTTCACGATATCCACCTCTTGGCCTTGACGGACGAGTTCTTGGTAATAGTCCCAGATGAGGATTTCGACGGCCCCCCAGCCCGGGGGTGGTATGGGCATGATTCCCGGGCCGACCAGGGCAATACGCATGATGAGTGGGTGAAGGAGGATGGGGATATCGGTATCGGGTTCGGTATCGGTATATTCCCTATATATATCACCTTGGGTATAAGTCCTTTTGGGGGTGGGTTGGTATGGGTCTTGGTCATAGGTCCGCCACCATATGGTCCATATACTCGTCAATCACTCGGGTCCAGGCAAATTGGTCCAGGGCATACTGCCGAATCTCCGCCCGGTATTGCAGACTGATGGTCCGGTTCAGGGTGATGGCCGCTTGCACATAGGCTTGGTCATGAAGTCGGTCGTTCGGGATCACCGTGATGAAGGGCCGGTCGCGGTCCAGGTTCGCCGCCGAGCACTCCGACACCACCACCCCCAAGCCCGCCATCAGGGCCTCCTTGACCACCAGGGGGTCCGCCTCTCCCTCCGACAGTAACACCAGGTTCCCATACTCGGTCATATCGTGGTAAAGGGTCTCCCGCTGCCATTCCCCCAGGTAGTGGGGGTGGTCCCGTCGGAACGGCGAGTCTTGGTAGTTCCCCACGAAATCAATCTCCGGAATGGTTTGGTACTTGTACTGGGCCTTACGGTACTCCACCTTGGCCAGATACACACTCCGGTCGGGCTTGGCGGGGGTGAGGGTGAACCGGAACCGGTCTTCCCGAGCCCCGTTACGGACCACCCGTACCCGTTCCGGGGGAAACCCATACCGAATATAGAGCTGCCGGATGTCCTCACTGATGGCATGAATCACGACCCGGTCCTGGACCGCCAGCACGACCTGGAAAATACGTTGGAAATACGCTCGGTGGGCCTGTTCAAACTGTGGGTGGGTTAGGTACGCATAGTGGGAGGTATAGTAAATGACTCGGCACTCCAGTTGGGGTACCACCACGATATAGTCATCATACATGATATGGACGAGGGTGGGGGCCAAGGTGTTGGTCGTTCGGACGATACGTACGGGGTCGGATTCGTTGACGATATGGACATCGATATGACGGGCTCGGAGGTTCTCGTAGTAATCCCATACAATACTTTCGACGGCCCCCCATCCGGTGGGGGGAAAGGGGGTGAACCCGGGGGCGATGAGGACGACCCGGGGGTGCGAGGTGGGGGCCGAGCTGGGGGCCGAGCTGGGGGCCGAGCTGGGGGCCGACATGGAGGCCGACATGATAATAAATATTATATAATATACGTATTAGGGGGCCAAGGTCTAGATGGTTTATACGGTGGGTGGAATCACGAATATCATACATAATTCATTATGAAGGCAGTAGGAGATATAGTGTTCGCCGTATATCATGGTATAATACGATAACACATCCATATCGTCGAGGGACATGGACATGGTATTCGCATTTCGAGGTGGATACGGACGGTCAAACGTATAGAAAAACGACCGACCCATATGGGTCGATAGAACCATATGTTCCTTGATACACCGACGGACTTTCATCTTGGCATAATTACGGGTGGTTTGAGTACATTCCACCAAGAAAAACAGCGATTGCCAGGGGAACATCATCAAATAATTTTCCCCCTGTTGAATGGCGATACGGGCGGTAGATGGGTCAGGGTTGATATGGGTGACATCGTACGGGGATTCACGACGTCGGATATGGTCGGTATAACGCTGTTCTAGATAATACCGGTACGCCTGGAGACAGATATGTAAAAACTGTTTGTGGGTTTGGTGTTGATGTATATGACGGGTGGGTGACACGAACGGGGTGACGAGTTCGGTGATATCGGTGAGGGAACGGCAGATGGGGCAGGCTACCTCGGTACGTTGGTGGGTGCGAGAGATGGAGCGCCAGCATTCGATACATACCGTATGTCCACACGTGGTGTTCCACCGGGTTCGGTGGGATTCGTAGCAAATAGGGCAGATGGTAGGGTCCGACCCCGGTCCCGGTTCCTCGTGCGTGGGGGTGGGGGTGGGGGGATTCATACAACCGGCGACGACATATAGTACACTGTCTTTATACTATATGTTATGATATTATGGTCATAGGATACCGTCCGGGTCCAGGGGCCGGCTCAGATGGGCACAATCTTGTACCCCCGACCCTCCCGTTCGAGGGTCCCCACCGGTACCATCGTATCCCCACTCTTCTTGGCCCGGATAAAGGTATCATGGTCATAGAGTTCCCGGGTCATCTCGTTCATATGGTATTTCTTCCCCTGGATGGTGACATCCCGGTAGACCACGGTGGCCCGCTGCACCACCGTCTTGGTCTGGACCTGGCTATCTTGGTCCAGGGTCGGGTACGATATAAATTCTGTGTCCGTATCCCGGAGCTTGCCCATATCCGCCCCGTAGCACACCAGGCCCCCGGATTCTTTACCGGCCGCCGTCTTGGGGTTGTACAGGGCACAGTCCACCGAGCTCTGTTTGACCACCGTGAGAATCTGCTGGTTGATCCGACTCTTTTGGAGGGAAATCTCGTACAGGGTCTCGTCCGTCGTCACGGGGGTCACCTCGTCCAGCCGGCTCACATCTTGGTTCATGAGTTCGATATAGTTCCGGTCCTTACGCTGCTTCTCACTGAAGACCGACAGGTAGACAAAGACCTGGACCGTTCGTAGTTCCGGGGGGAGTTCCTCATGGCTACAGATACGGCGAGCCCGGCCCACCACCTGGTCCACCCGTACCATGTTCCAATACGGCTCCACAATATGGACATACCGGGTATTCTTCAGGTTGATACCCTCGGCCCCCGAGGCGGTAATCATCATGACCCGGATGATACCCCCCACCGTGTTCTTCTTCCCGTCGGGGTCACGGGCCTCCAGTTTACGAGCGATATTGGGTGGGAGAACGTCCCATGCCCCGTTATACACATTACGTAACATCTCCTTCTCTTCGGCGGTTTCGGTACCCGTATAGAGAATGAACGTGGGTTTACCCGCGTTGGTACCCCCGGAGGCGGCTTCGTCAATATCCCAGTCCCCCTCGGCGGTTTTGACCAGTTTGAATTCGGCGAAACCGTTATTGAGGAGGACCAGACGGAGAATACCGATACCCTCCAGGGTGCGGAAACTCGAGTAGACCAGGTGGAGGCCCGGGTGGGTATCGTCCAGGATCCGTTCCAAGATGGCGGCGAACTTGGGGCTGTACAGGGGGAGATTGGCCAGAGAGAGGTATTGGGGCTGGTTGATGGCTTGGAGGGCGGTCACCATATCCATATCTTGCTCGGCGGCTTCGGTATCGTCGGGATTGGCCTCGGCCTCGGGGTCGGCCTCGGGGTCGGCACCTCCCTCGACCACCAGGGCGGGGCCGGCCGCGGCCACCGCCGCCGCCGTCTTGGTCACCGGTTGAACAGGGCGTCCCGGGGGCTGGGGCCACGAAAAATTACAACAGGCCCGGGAATAGATCCGGTAGGTGGACGTAAAGTCTTGGTAGAGACCGTCACCCTCCGTGGTCGGCCCCCGCTTCCGCTTCATCTTCTGGAGGGTCTTTTCCTTCTGATACTCCTCCTTACGGATGGACGCGTAATCCTCAAACTGGCCGTCACTCATGTCCACCCGTACAATCTCGTAGATATCCCCGTCGGGGGCCGGGACAAACGCGGGGAGGAGACCTTCTTGGGCACTCTTGAAGTATGACGTGAGACCCAAGATCCGCCGCATGAACAGGTCGGCGTTCTTGATGGCCCCGGTATCGGTATCGACAAACAGCTGAAGAAAGGCCTCGGTCTGGTCGGGGAGGCACTTGTAGGCCTCAGCCCGGGGGGCACCGACGACTTCCAGACCGTTCCGGGTGAGAATCTCGCGAATCTTGGCCACCAGGGTCCGGTCGGGGATGTTCCCGGTGGCATCGAGGCAGAGGCCCCGGTAGCGAGGATCCGTACTGTCGTCCCCCACCGCTCCTCCCAAGAACGGGGGGTCGTAGGTGTCTGTACGGAGGGAGACGGCGTCGGGAGACATGACAAACTGGGCCTGGTCCGGGAGGGCACTGTCGGGGGTGACGGTCTCGTCGACAAAGCCGGCCGCGGCCGCGGCCACCACCCCCACCTCGAGGCCCACCTCGGGACCATCGGGCCCGGAAGCCGGCTTGCGGCGGCGGGTCCGTCGGCCACCCCCCGTCCGAGCCTTACGGGTCGTGGCCGTGGCCGTGACGGGCTTTGCCCCACACACCCCCGTCTTGTTATTGACAAACCCGTACGGATTCCGGGTCACCACCAACCGGTTCTGGCTATACTCCATATAATCCATGGTGTTCACCCCCCCTTGTTCCAGCATGGTGCGGATGGTCTCCGTCGACACCTTCTGGGTGGTGGTCACATGGATGGGAAACGTCCAGGTACGGATATAACCCCGTAAGATATTGTACAGGACCCCAATCTCACTGGGGGTATTGATAATCGGGGTACCCGAGAGGAGCACAATACGGGCATTCGAGGCGGCCATGAGGTATTCGTACAGGAGGAGACTCGTGGGGGTCTTCTCGTTGACCCGGGTGGGGCCGGCCGCGGTGGCCGTCGCCGCCTTCTTCCCCAGGCGAGCCAGCTGGTTCACGATACGATTCACCAGGTTATGGGCCTCGTCAATGATAATGACCGAGTCGTCAAAGGGATTCTTGGTATAGTTCTGGGACAGTTCGACCAAGATGGCCCGTAGATTGGGGGCATTATAGTGGATATCGGTGTACTTGGCCCGGATCATCTGGTTGAGCTGGTCGTCGACCCCTTCCTGCTCATCCTCGGAGAGCTCGGCAAAATTGGCCGGACGGTCGGCGACGGTGGTCCACACCCCCTTCTTCTTGGTAATATACTCCATCGGAAGGGAGAACTTGACGGCGAGGGACTGTTGGAGGTCCGGCTGGCCCGCCGTCGACACAAATTGCCAGTATTGGTTCTTCTTATAGAGGGGGTCCCCACACCGTTTGAGCTCGGTGAAGAAATTCATCTTCAGGGAGGCGGGGGTCATCACATACACCTTCTTATGGGACTTCATCCCTTCGGCGATGGCAATACTGGCACAACTCTTTCCGGACCCGAGACCAAAGAGGAGGAGGAGGCCTCGGTAGGGAGTGAGGAGGTTCAGGTAATCCCGGGCCAGCCGCTGGTGGAGGAGGAGCTGGAACTTATCCCCCTGGGCCCCCATGGCCTTGAGCTTACCACACGTGAGCTCTTCTTGGGTTTGGGCCAGTTCTTGCATATAGGGTTCGAACAGTTGGTTGATTTTTTGGAGAAAGAGTTTACGGTTACTGAGGTAGTAAGGGGAGGTTTGGACCCGGACGATGGTGGGGGGTGGGGCCGTGGGGGCCGGGGCGGGGGGAACCAATTTCTTGGTCTTGGCTCGGGAGGTCTTGGGGGCCGGAGGCCCCGCCACCGTCTTGGGGGCGGCCTCGACCTCTGGTTCTGGTTCTGGCTCGACCTCGGCCTCGGGTTCGGCCTCGGGTTCTGGCTCGGCCTCGGGGGCGGCCTCCACCTTGGGTGCCGGGGGTCCCGATATCTGAATCTTGGTGATTTTCTTGGTGGGGGGAGCCGCGACCGGCTCAGGGGCAACCACCCGCTCCGCCGGAGGGGGTGCCATCACCACCACTTGCCCCCGGGTGGCCTGGCGCTGAATACGCTCCAAGACGACGGCCCGGTCAATATTCGCCTGAGAACGGCCATCCACCATGGGAATCGCAATACGTATCCCGTCTTTCCATTTTTTACTCGGGAAATTCCTGACCTTGAGTTTTTCCAAAATGGTATCCAACCCGGAGGGGTGAGTGGGGTTCGGTTTGGGTTCGGGTTCAGTCTCCATGGTCAAAGCGAATAGCCTCTACTACCATACCGGGATAAAAAATATCACTGTTTATCGACACGAGACCGGCACGACCCGGGTCTACACCCCCAAGTTCTCCGACGCCACCCGACACGCCATCTGTTCCGCCTTCTTCTTGATTTTATGGGTCCCCTCCCCCAAGAACACCAAGACCTTCCCATGAACCGACATGTAATCATGAATATCTTGAATCGACCAGAATTGTTGTATGGGAATCGCCTGCTGAGGGGACACCCCGTGGATACTTTGCCCTAAACATAAATATACTCCCATATGGTACCCCGTCTCGTTATTGTACGGCACCACCTCTAAATAGTCCGGGGTAACCTTGAACGCCTTTTGGATTTTCACCTGTAGAATATTCTTATAGTTATCATCGTTACGTATCAGATCAATCCAGTTGACATGCTTTTCAAACACACTCTCTACGAAGATTTGGGCCATCTGGAATCCCGGTCCCGTCACAAACGTATGCTCGAACCAGCCCGCCTCGTCTTTCACCTGAATCTTGTTGAAATCCAAGAAGAGGGCCCCCAAGAATGACTCGAACAAGCAGCCCAGTTTTTTCAAGTTGGTACGGGTCTGCTTCTCCTCCGCATTCTTTGACAATACAAACCACTTATGGAGCCCCATCTCGTAGGCAATCCGGCCAATCGCCTCGTTCTTCACCAGGGCAATCTTCTTCTCGGTCATGAAGCCCTCATTCTCCTTGGGAAACCGCTTATACAGGTAGAATTTAGTGATACACTCCAAGACCCCATCTCCCACGAATTCCAGCCGTTCGTTGGATTTCGTGAACAGGGGGAGACAGTCGGCCGGTTTAGGCGTAAGTTGAATATCCCCCACGGTACGGGGGGTGGGGCCGTCCCCGGTACCTTCGGTGAGTTCGTCCACGTTCATCCAGGGAGATTTCGTATAGGACCGGTGAATGAAGGCCCGCTTATAGAGTTCGTAGTGGTTCAACGGGGCCTGGATACCGTAGGTCTGGAGGAGGGTCGTGATTTCCTGGGGGGTGATCAGCTTATTTAGTGGATTATAGGGGTCGTAGATCAGGGTCTCCACGCCGTCGTGGGACTCTACCCGGATATCGTCATCGGAAAAGACGTTGCGTTTGTAGCCAATCGGGACCGAGGTCATCCGTTCGGCAGGGCTCTGTGACGGAGGTGGTGGAGGACGGGGGGCGGGAGCGTGGGCATGGGCGGGGCCCGGGCCCGGACCCCGGGGAGGGGGCCCTCCCCGCCGCCCCGCCTGGGGATGGGAAGGAGGACCTCGGTGATGAGATGGGTGGTGATACGATGTACGCATGGGTATAGGAATAGGGTACGATAGGTCTAATTGGTTTGAGGGTGGGGTGCGATACGGCGACCACATCCCACGGGCCTTTCCCATTCAATTTTTTACCCGGGTGGGGGTAATATTATTTAGTTGTAGTATATATAACTATCCGTTACCTATACTTACCATGGTGCTTTCCGGATCGAAGATGACGTCCTACCAATCCAGTATTAAGAACCAGAACAGTGGCGGAGGCTCCAAGAAGGCGGGTATCCCCCCCACGGCGACGGGCTCCCACGTGATGTTCGAGGCCTACGGTGTCAACACCGGCCACGGTACCCCCAAGGTGGGGGGCCTCATGAGCACCGTGTACATGCGTACCAACCGCCTCAAGGTCCCCTCCAACCAGAACTTACCGGTGGGCTTCCATCGCCCGATCACGATGCGTTAAACACCCCCGGGTATCCGGTAGTCGTCTTGGTCCTCTTGGTCATAGCAGTATAAATTGTGTATAGGATGGTTCAGGTCCACCCTATACACCACCCTCCTCTCCCTCCCCCGGGGTGGCACACCCCCCCAGTAATACCATATAGATACTTCTCTTATACACCCCTTAGTTGGTGACCCATACTATCCGTATCATGGTATTGGGACTACGTATTGTGGTGGATGAACGCGAAACGGTTCTCTACGAACGTTTAGAAGTAATCAATAGTAAATCTTCGTCCCCCCTGGTCATCGCCAAACAGGTCTTACCGTTGGGCGATGTCGTCTTGGAATTCGCAGGAGAGGACCCTCGGGCCACGGCCGACTATACCATCATCATGGAACGCAAAACCTTTGCCGATTTGATTGCCAGTATCCGGGACGGACGCTACGACGAGCAATCACACCGTCTCATCCATTCGAGTGGGGTACCCCGACACAATATCATCTATCTCGTGGAGGGTATCATGCATCAACTGAATCCCCATGACCGTAACCTGGTCTTTGCCACCATGACCTCCCTCAACTATTTCAAGGGGTTCAGTGTGATTCGGACGGCGAGTACCCAAGAAACGGCCGAGTACATCACCCAAATGGCCATCAAGATTCTACGGAATGTCGAGAAGAAGAAGTACCCCTGGAACTGGCTCGCCGACGGGACGGTCTTGGTGGCCGGCCCTGAGACGGGTGGGGGGTCGCCCCTGGTGCGTTCGTCCAGTTCGTGCACCATCTCGGAACATCCGGTCTTGGAGTCGGCGTCGGCGCCGGCCCCCACCCCACCTCCTCCCTACTGTAGTGTCGTGAAAAAGGTGAAGAAGGACAACATCACTCCCGAGAACATTGGAGAGATTGTATTATGCCAAATCCCGGGGATCAGTTCCGTGTCCGCCGTGGCCATCATGAAGAAATTTGGGACGGTACGGGGGCTGATTGACCGGGTGACCGCGGACCCCCACTGTCTGGACGATATTTATACCACCTCCTCGGCGGGAAACCGCCGGCTGGGGAGTAATATCCTTACCAACATCCGTAAGTACTTGGTGGGAGAGTCACCGACGGGGGGAGTGGACCCACCGGAGCCCGCCCCCGCCCCTTTAGAAAGTTGAAAGGGCTCGGCATCGGACTCGGGGCTCGGGGCTCGGCCACCCCGTAAAACCCACCTATATGATATATGTGAGGTGAGACCACGGATGAAAAATTTGGGAAAGGGACCTTTATGGAGACTCGGGTTGATAATTATCATCGCCGGATTGATTATATGGGGGACCATTGGGTTGGTACAATCGGTCATCGCACCTCATATGTCACGTTCCCGTGAAGGTATGACCGGGATGAACAACGGTGAAACCAAGTCGGAAGTGTCGGTACCCGATGTCAGTTTCCCGTTTAAGAATATCCGTGACGAATACGGTAACAAGCTCAATGTCCTGGCGGTCAGTGCCCCGTTTAGAGAACCCGCCCATGAAGACCAGTATACCGCGTACCGTGACCAGGGCTTGGTGTTCTGTGGGCTCTCCAGCTACCTCGAATTCCCCAAGAAAATCGACAACCCCTACGAGGACCGGTTTCACGAGCAACAGAAACACGATTACCCCTCCATGGTGTCGTCTTGGATTCACTGTTTCCGCGACCCGGGAGCGGCCCTTCGGAGTTCCGGGCTCCCGTTACTCCTGTTGACCGAGGCGGACCTCAAAAACCCCGACGAATACCGGCCCAACCCGGCCATCACCAAGACCTACGATTTCATTTACATCTGTTTGGACGATAACGACCAGTGTACCCCCGGATGGAACTGGTACAACCGGAATTTCGATCTCGCCAAACGTTGTTTCGTGGTCATGTGTGGGAAATACGGGCTTCGGGGTCTCATCGTCGGGCGAACCAACTGCGAACTCCCGATGGAATGTGCCGGGAAAGTGACCCTCAAACCGTTCTTACCCTTTCACGAGTTTCAGGCCGAGATGCAAAAGTGTCGGTTCCTGTTTGCGCCCAATGTGTCGGACGCGAGTCCCCGGGTCATTACAGAGGCCATATTGTACGATATGCCCGTCTTGGTCAATTACAATATTGTGGGCGGATGGCATAATGTGATACCGGGGGTCACCGGGGAGACCTTTACCAGTGAACATGATATTGGAGGGGCCCTCGACCGGTTGGTGGGGAACGAGGCGAACTACCACCCCCGGCAGTGGTATATCGAGAACCGGGGGATGCATTCACGGCAAGTATTGGCAGAGTTTTTGAAGAAACACACCCCGGGTCTGAACCGCCCGGACATGGTGTATGCGAATATCTAATACAAATATCTATAATACATCATACGGATACCCCGAAATCTGTATGATGATGGACGATGATGGACCAGGGTGTGAGGGGTCGGAATCGGTGTAGAAACAATATCCCATAGTCGTATATCTATCCCCCATTCCCCACCCTCTGTTACCCACCTCTTCTTGGTTGTCTTGGTCGTCTTGGGAACATCTCATATGCAAGCCTCTGACCACGACCTAGATATCGTGTGGATCACGGTCATCAACCGGGGTTATATCGACTATACCAAGAACTTCTTGGAATCCCTGGCCACCAGTGGGTCCTCGCTCCACCTCATAATCTACTGTATCGACCCCGAGATTGACGACCTGTTACGGGCCTACGACCCCCCGGGCCGGCTTCGAGCCTACTATACTTGCCTCGATGCCTCCCCTTTTTTGACCAAGCCGTGTGTCTCGAACTTGACCACCTGGAGCTTACCGGACTATATGAACATTGTGTTTTCCAAGATGGATGCGTTGGCGTACACGATGGCCCGGACGGGGCAGCCGGTGGGGTACATCGATACCGATATTGTGGTAGTGTCCGACCCCGTACCGGTGGTGCAAGCCGCCATGCGGGAGCACCCCGAGGTCTTGGTATTTTGCCAGTGTGACGAGAACCTCCGGGCGGGGGCGACGTGCTCTCACCGGATGCAGTGCCCCCATTTGTGTTCCGGACTGATTGTCTTCCGGAATGACCCACAGTTATCGGGGTGTTTTACGTACACGGACACCGACATGAAAACCTACGACGGGGACCAGACCTTCTTGGGGGCGAGCTTGCGCCGGCGGGGTATTCCCTACTATACCATCGATCCACGGGTCTGGGTCAACGGCTCGTATTTCAAGTACCATACGGAAGCGTACCCGGAGGGGGCGTCGACGGTCCACTTCAATTTCTTGATTGGGGACGGGAAGCGGCGTACCATGATCGACAAGGGGGTGTGGCGGGTCTTTGACCGGATGACGTTGGCTGAGTGGCAACGGGTACTGAAACCGAGGGTGGACCTGATTGTCCAGGCGTCGGCGACGGACGGGTCGGACAGCTGGCAGCCGTTTCCCATTGGGATGTCGTGGCAGTACGGGGCGGCGGTCTTGGGGGTATCGGGGGACCTTCGGGTCCTTCAGTGTGGGGCCCACGACCAGACGGTGCTGTTGGCCCTCCCCAATCCCCGGAGTGACAGCCGACGACGGGGTGGGGCGGCGGTCAACCGGGCCACGATTCTGACCACCTTGGCGACGAACGGAATCTCCCATACTCCCTTGGAGGCTAGTGCCTATTTCGAGGCCCTCCCACGGTACCGGTTTGTGATTTCCCCCGAGGGTAACGGGGTCGACTGCCACCGGCATTACGAGGCTCTGATGGCTGGCTGTATTCCCGTGATGGAGAGAAACCCCCTCACGGAAGAGAAGTATCGGGGCTGTCCCGTACTCTGGACCACGGACTACAGTGAGATTACCGAGGACTATTTGAACGAGCGATACGCGGAATTCTTGGAGCAGACCTACGATTTTACGGGGTTGTTGATGAGTCATTACGATGGGGTGACCCAAGAGGCCCTCCGGGCCCAGGGGAACCACTGGATGCGGGTGACGACGGGCCGAGACTGGTATGGGGAGTCGGGCTCGGGCTCGGGCTCGGGCTCGGCCTAGACAATCTGGGTCTTGGGATAGATGGCCTTACTCACCTCGTTTCCCGCGAATTGGCCCGCATCGACCGCCCGCTGGGTGTCCACAATACCACACCAGTTGGGGTCCGCCGGGTTGTAGCTACACGACCCGGTTTTCTGCGTGGATTCATGGATCACATCGATATCGGTCACCCTCCCCACGTACAGACCGTAGGGGTCGAACCCGGGGTACTGGTCCTTGTTGAAGGGGCCCGCGTTCTCCCGTGAGGCATCGGCGGCCCGGAGGACCCCCGGAGCGGCGGTCTCGATGGGGAGGGCCGGTAAACCCCCCTCCACATAAAACGGGGGCTGGTGGTGGAGGTCCCAGACCGGTACCGATTCCAAGAACGGCGGGGCCATGGGGGGAGCGCCGGCCGAGGCCGGGGCCGGGTACATCCGATACACATCCTTTCCTTGAGCACTCGTCTCCTGACGGAGGTAGAGGACCGGACAGTAGGTCCCCGATTTACGTTGTTCCTTGACGTACTGGGCGTACTCCTCCAGGTGCTTGAAGACCGCCACCACATGGGTACCGGCACCCGTGCTCTCGGTGCCTCTCTGGGCCACCCGGGTATTATACAGGACAATAACATCACCCCGGTGGATGAGGAGGTTGGGGCACCCCGGGGGGATGGCGTCTTTCCCGTCGAACCCTTCGGTGGCGGCCTCACCCGCCTCCTCGGCCGCCGCCTGCCGGCGGGTGATGTCGTTCAACTGGTAGAGAAAGATTCCTAAACCGACCAAGATGACGAGTAGGATGACGATATATTTGGTGGTGAATTTCATATGGGGTATGGTGGCGATATGGGATATGAGTGGGGGGTGGAACACAATACTATAGATTATAGGTGGATAATGTATAGTGCTACGTGTCGGAGGCCGGTATCATGACCCTCCGTACCAAGACGTCCAAGAAGACCAAGAATGTGCGCCGGCGGCGGGGAAGGGCGGCCACCAGAAGGGCTCGGCGCTACCGTCGAGGGGGTGCGGGGGCGGCGGAGGCTGCGCCGGCGCCGGCCGGCACCAAGACCGTCCTGGGCAAGATTTATGCCGAGGGGTGTGGCCACTGTAAGAACATGGAGGCGGCTTGGAATGTGATGAAGGACCGGCTTCCCAAGAGTGAGTATGAGGTATGGGAGATTGAAGCCACCGACGAAGCGGCGGAGGTGGACCGGTTCGCGACCCAGCACGGGGTCCGGCTGACATCCAGTGGCTACCCGACGATATTCATGTTGGTGGATGGTAAGCAGGTGGACTACAACGGGGAACGCGATGTCGACAGTTTAGTCGCTTGGGCCACCCGGGCGGGGAACACAGCGTAACCGGAACCGCGGTCCACCCCGTGAGTACCCGTGCCCATCTTGAGTGAGGGTGACCTGGAGGACACACCGGGTCAAGAGGTCGACCTCTTCGGCCAATACATAACGTAACGTATAGAGCACCTCTTGACGGTTCAGGTCCGTGTACGGGATGATACACAGGACCCGGATGGCACACCCATCGAGCCACACATCATGGGTAGGGAGATATTCATGGAGTTGAGCGATGGGGCACGGGTCAATGACCGGGGTCATGGGGGGCGGGTGGTGTATGACGTCACTATATCATACATCATGATAATGGGTGGGGGGAGGGTGGGTGAGAGAGCCCAGGGAGAGAGCCTGGGAACCAGGGTATTCAAAAATTGATTCACCCGAGGGCCTGGTCTATATGACCCACCCCAAACGGATTAAACCCAACACCCCATACTATGTCAGATACCAAGTCCACGCATATGTCCACCGCGGTGCCGGTGCCGGTGCCGGCCCCGGCCCCCCTCAAGAAGAAAATCACCCGCCCCGGTAAGTCGTTCCGTCTCCTCGATTGTGTGGTCTTTGACGATGTCCCCGCGTCGACCACCCCTTCGGACTCCGGCGGTTCCTCGGGGGACGAGACGGAGGCGGCCGCCGCCCCCGTGGCCACGGAATACTACGAGGATGAGGACGCCTACTACCAGGCCATGCAGGACCGCCGTCGGGCTCAGAAAGCGGTCCCCGTGGTGACCGCGGCCTTTGTCATTCAGATGTATGGGATCAACGAAAAGGGCGAAACCTGCTCCATCTTTGTGAATAACTACCAGCCCTTCTTCTATATCCTGGTGGGAGACCGCTGGACCCAACGGAACTGTGACATGCTACGGAAGGAACTGGAACAAAAACTGGGGAATCGCCAGAGTCAAGCCTCCATCGTGAAGGTGGAGTTGGTCGAATACAACAAACTGTACGGCTTCACCGCCGGGAAGAAATCCAAATTTGCCCGTATTGTGTTCAAAAACATGGCGACGATGGCTCGGACCAAGGGGTTGTGGTACGAGTGGATCGAGGGGCCGGCGGGGGGCTCCGACGACCGTATCCGTAAACTCAAGCCCCTCTACTCCCAGAACGTACGTCTCGAGCTCTACGAATCCAACCTCCCCCCCCTCCTCCGATACTTCCATATTCACCAAATCTCTCCCTCCGGGTGGGTCTTCATTCCTACCAACGATGTCCGGACCCCGGCGGTCCCGGTGACCACCTGTAAATACGAGTATATTTGTGGGGTGAACCAGGTCATTCCCCAGAACCAGAAGGAGACCCGGGTCCCCTACAAGATTTGTAGTTTTGATATCGAGGCCTCGTCGAGCCACGGGGATTTCCCGGTGCCCATCAAGACCTACAAGCGGCTCGCCACCCAGATGGTCGATGTGTTCCGTCTCCAGTCCTCCGGGCTGACCCCGGGACGGGAAAAGGAGCTGGTGGGGCGTATCGTGTTGGCGGCGTTTGGCCATGGTCAATTCTCCGATATTGATTTGGTGTACCCCAAGGGTAAGATCCCCTCCAAGAAGACGCTCACCGAGACCCTCATACCTAAACTGTTGGCGTATGCATGTGCCGCTGGGGAACTGGGTCGGGGTGATACCGGGGCGGGAGCCTCCATCGAGGCCGCCTTTGAACGTCTCCGCGAAGCCACCGCGGGGGGTGGGGCCGGGGGCCGGGGTGGGGGTGATGACGGCGACGGAGACGGTGACGACGATGCGGGGGACGGGGGCGACGGGGACGGGGGCGGGGGCCTCGAGCTCGAGGTGGTGGACCCCGACGATGAGGATATGGGGCTCGGTCTCGGTCTCGGGACTCACCATTCAAAGTCCAAGAATGCCGTTTCCGGTAACCAAATCAAAACCCCGGTGGCCAAGAAGGGTAACGCCATGACCACAAAAACCTCGGGGAGCATGGGTGAGGTGGGGGCGGCGGCGGGACCAGGCGATATAACCATCCTCGACATATTAAAGCATGACCAATACACGCGTGACGACAAGATCCAGTGGATCAATACCGCCTTCTGTGACCGCGAGGCCACCGGCTTCCCCCCCCTCGAGGGTGACAAGGTGACGTTCATCGGGTCGACCTTTCTCCGCTACGGTGAACCCGAGCCTTACCGTAATCATTGTATTGTGCTGAACACGTGTGACCCCGTCCCCGGGTGTGAGATTGAGACCACCGACCGGGAGGACGACCTCCTCTTACGGTGGACCCGCCTCATCCAGACCGAGAACCCGGATATCATCATCGGGTACAACATCTTCGGTTTTGATTACGAGTTCATGTTTCGCCGGGCCCAGGAGAACCACTGTGACCAGGCCTTCCTCGAACTCTCCCGGAAGCCGGGGCAGGTCCAGCTGGGGAAGCACGATACTCCCGTGGTGGGGTTGGACAATACCAAAATTGTGCTGGCGACGGGGGAGTATGATTTACGGTATCCGAAGATGCCGGGACGGCTCCAGATTGACATGTACACGTACTTCCGGCGGGACTTCAACCTGGCCTCGTACAAATTGGACGATGTGGCGGGTCAGTACATCGGGGACGATGTCAAGAAGGTGGAGTTCGTGACGGATACGACGACGGGGGCAGCGGTAACCCATCTCTATACGAACAACATCACCGGGCTCCATACGGGGGACTATATCCATATTGAGATATCGGGGTTCACGAGTGACTACTACCGGGATGGGCACAAGTTCCCGGTGGTGGCCGTCGTGCCGGCCGACGCTGGCAGCCCGGGGAAACAAATCGTGGTACTGGAGGGCCATGAAACCGACTTACTCACTGCGGGTAAATCGGTGCGGTGGTGTATCGCCAAAGACGACGTCTCCCCCCAAGACATCTTCCGCCTCACCAACGGGACGGCCGCCGACCGCGCCAAGGTCGCCAAATACTGTATTCAGGATTGTAACCTCGTCCACCACCTCATGAACAAAATCGACGTCATCACCGGGTATGTCGAGATGGCCCGGATCTGTAGTGTCCCCATCTCCTTCCTGGTCCTCCGGGGCCAGGGTATCAAACTCACCAGTTATGTCTCCAAGAAGTGCCGGGAGAAGAACACCCTCATGCCCGACCTGGAGAAGACCTACGACGGGGACGGCTACGAGGGGGCCATCGTGCTCCCCCCCAAATGTGCGATGTATATGGACAACCCCGTGGCCTGCCTCGACTACGCGTCCCTTTACCCCTCGTCCATGATCAGTAACAACCTGTCCCCCGACAGTAAGGTCTGGACCAAGGAGTACGACTCCCGGGGCAACCTCGTCCGGGAATGGGGGGAGAAGGACCCCAAGACCGGTGAATTCGTCTACGACAACCTCGAGCACCTGGGCTACAAATACATCGATATCGAGTTCGACCTGTTCAAGTGGCGCCGGAACCCCGAGAAACCCCGGGCCAAGGCCGAAAAGGTGAAGGAGGGGAAAAAGGTCTGCCGCTGGGTCCAGCTCCCCCACCACCAAAAGTCCATCATGCCCGCCATTCTCGAGGAACTCCTCAAGGCCCGGGCGGACACCCGCAAGCAAATCAAGACCATCTCCGACCCTTTCATGCAAAACATCCTCGATAAGCGCCAGCTCGGCTACAAAGTGACCGCGAATTCCCTCTACGGCCAGTGTGGGGCCAAGACCTCGACGTTTTTCGAAAAGGACGTCGCCGCCTCCACCACGGCCACGGGACGGATGATGATTACCTACGCCAAACGTATCATCGAGGAGGTGTATGGGGACTTGGAGTATTCCACAGCGGAACACGGTAACGTCAAGTGCTGTGCCGAGTATGTGTACGGGGATTCCGTAGCGTCCTATACTCCCATCACGATTCGGGTGGGGCGGTGTGTCTATATCTGTACCATCGAGGAGGTGGCCTCCCGGTACGGCCTGGGGAAATGGGTGGTGCAGGGTGGGGGGGTGGGTGGTGCGGGTGAGGACCCCAAGGAGTTTTGTGAACTGAACTTGATACCGGTGGAGAGCTGGACCGAACAGGGCTGGACCCGTATCTACCGGGTCATCCGCCACCGACTCGCCCCCCATAAGCGGATGGTGCGTATCACCACCCAGACCGGCCTCGTGGATGTCACTGACGACCACTCCCTGTTGACCGCCCACGGCCAACCCGTCTCCCCCCGGGACGTGACCTTGGGGACGGAACTCCTCCATTTCCCCATCCGTCTCACCCGCCAAGGGGGTGGGAGCGAAATCCTCTCAGAAACCATCATGCTCCTCAAGAACCCCATCTACCTCCAAGAGCGGACCTATACCTTCGATGACCGCTCCACCACGATGGTCGAGATTGCGGAACACTACCTGGCCATGACCCAACTCGGGTTCCAGGTGGAGATTGAGTCCGATGCCACCACCCAGGCCGTCTACCTCCACTGCCGGGGGCGGTCGGCGGCACCCGTCCCCCCCAGTTCCATCCAGAAGATGGAGTATATCCGGTACGACGGCGGCTTCGTCTACGACCTCACCACGGAGAATCACCATTTCGCGGCGGGAGTGGGGAACATGATTGTCCATAATACCGATTCCGTGTTCTTCACCTTCAACCTCAAGGACCCCAAGAACGGGGAGAACATCCGGGGGAAAAAGGCCCTCGAGATTACCATCGAAATCGCCCAGGACGCCGCCAAGTTGTGTACGCAGTGGCTCAAGCCCCCGATGGAGCTATCGTACGAAAAGACGCTCATGCCGTTTATTCTGTTATCCAAGAAGCGGTACGTCGGGATGCTCTACGAGACCGATCCTAACAAGGGTAAGATGAAGTACATGGGTCTCTCCCTCAAACGTCGGGACTCCTGTGACTACCTCAAAGATGTGTATGGGGGGATCCTGACGATACTGATGAAGGGGGGTGACGGGCAAAACATCCAACGGGCGGTGGAATTCTTGGACAATTCTCTGAAGGAGTTGATTCAGGGAAATGTCTCGATGGACAAGCTGGCGATTACCAAGGCCCTCCGGGGGCACTATAAGAACCCTCAACAGATTGCCCATGCGGTGCTCGCCGAACGTATCGCCAAACGCGACCCGGGGAACAAGCCCAAACCGGGGGACCGGATGAAGTTCGTGCATATCGTGAGTAAGGACACCAAGGCCCTCCAGGGGGACAAGATTGAGACCCCCGAGTTTATTGTACAGAACCGGGTACCGATTGACTATAGCTTCTATATCACGAACCAACTGATGAAACCCCTCCAGCAACTGTTTGGGCTGGCCTTGGAGCAGATTTGTGCGTTCAAACACAAGCAGGTGATGATCCGGACCATCCGTAAGGACGTCAAGGACATTGAACGGGACTACGGGGACTCCATCGAGGTTTTCATGAAGAAGCGGGAAAAATACTGTTCGGCCCAGGTGAAGAAACTGGTCTTCGAGAAATACCTGATTGATATCCAGAACCAGAAAAACGGGATGCAGAGTATTCACGCATCGTTCGGGGGACTGTTACGGTAGGAGTCGAGGGGAAGATGGTCGAGACAATTGGGCGATACCACTCGTGTCAGACACCGTGATGAAGGCTTCAGTTGAGTAGACATCTTGTGCCGATTTTCCAATCATACGCTGGATAAGAACCTCGGGGGGTACCAAGGGGTCAAATGGACCCGACCCTTTTTTACAGAGTTCGGCCAATTTACATACAATATCGGGGTATCGCTGGAAATAGGTGGCGATTCTCCCTTCACTTTCCCAAATAATTTCTTTTAGGTCCATATCGGTCTGGTCGTCTAAATACCGAATCTGCGTGGGCGATAGGCGTCGTAGATGAAGTATATCATCCATTGTTCGGTATAAAAAGTCGATTTCTACCTGTTTCGCATGGTAGGAGGACGATAGGTAATCATGTTTACTCTTGGACGAATGGCTATCCAGTTGATTGTTATCCACCTGGGGATGAGGGTCGGTGCGGCACCGGGGGGCGGGAGTCGGAAAAGGAGTAGGGAGTGGGGTATTGACGACCCATACTTTCGAACTCAGACTATCGTACGAGTTACCGTTATTCATAATTCCGGCCCCGGAGGAATCTGTATCGATACACGGAAAGGGAGGGTGATGAGAATACTGGGGTGATGAAGGCATCACCGCAGGACACGGAAAACTGTTGGAACGCCCCCGCATATTTAGAGAGTATTCGGAGAGGTCCAACCGAGGAATGATGGGATGTTCAATGACCAGGGGGCGAGAAGGTAGACGTGAATGTGTGGGAGACGGAGGTACTTCTATATGTCTCACCTTTAAATTCGCGGTACGAAGGGTGGGGGTGGGTGTGGGTGTGGGCGTGGGCGTGGGCGTGGGCGTGGGGGTCACCAGCGTGGTCCTGAATAAAAAGAGGTTATACAAAGATTTTATCCATGATTTGGACGGGGACGCGGGGTATAGGGAAGAATTCACCCCGACCGGGGGTCGTTCCTGGGAAAATTCAGGACTCACCCCCGGTCGGGGCCACCACTTTCCTGGGGTGGTCATACAATATTTTCACCTAGAATTTTTACCGGGAGCGCACGATACTATATATTACTTCTATACAATATATTGTCTCGCGTATACCTTGGAACACTTCATCCTATACGAGTCATTCGTCTCGTAAATACTATCTCCACATACAGTATAATGCCCAATCACATTACCCGCCCCCTCGAGTCTCGGGCTATTTTCGGTACCCAATCCTATACCGCCCAGAATAAGGGATATATTTTTCGTGACCAGTCGTCGTCGTCCCGGGTAGACCGGCTCAAACGGCAGGCTCAGACGGCCTACGACCGTTCCCAGCCCACCAACGGTCTGGTGGTCAAGCGTGACGATGTGAATTCGCGGTTGGACGCCCTGTCACGGACCCGGGCCGGGGGCTACGTCCCTCCCCCCAAGGCCCGGGGGGGCGTTTCCGAGGTGTCGGGGTCGATCGTGGCGGGTAAGAAACACCCGTAAGGCGGGGCGCGGGGCGGCTCTCTTGGTTCTTGGGTGGGGGTCTCAATCGTCCTCCCCGGTGGGGTCCCCCCCACCTCCCTCATCGTCGTCCCCTGTATCTCCCATATCGTACGGTGAACACGCCACCGCCCGTTTCCCCCCAATAAAATCGTATGTTTCACTGTTCTTATCCAAGAAACGATACATACGTTTGATGTCCAACCGGTTCACCTCCGTCGACTGAAAGAGCTCGTCCAGGTGTTCATAGATGGCCGGGAGCTCCGACCCCCCCAAGAAGAGCCGGAGTTCTTGGAAAAACGCCATCAGGTCCTTCTTATCCATGTCCAGTTCTTGGGACATGTTGTAGAGGAAGAGTTGGTTATTATACTCGGTGGAGTACTTGGTGAGTACCTTCGTGAACCGGACCTCGTCGGGACGGAACTGGCCCCGTTTCTCGGGGAAGTGGGTATGATACAGCCAATTGTTGTAAAACGTCTTGATCATGGAACTCATCTCGTTGAAAATCCAGATTTGGTTTTGGAAGGTGACCCGGTCCATGTAGTCGGCGAAACAGAGGTTGTCCAAGAACTGGTTGTAGAAGGTGATGGCCCGGGTGTTGGAGCCGGCGGAGCCGGCCGGGGGAGAGGGGCTCGGGTCCGTGGCCGGCTCCGCCGGCCCCCACAGGCTATCCACAATGTTCTCATGGTACAGGAGCGAGATAATCGTCCGGTCCGTCTCATTCAGAATCTGGTTGTGTTGTTCCAGGGGGATATACTCGTTGATGAGCCGCTGGGTAATCTTCTTGGCATCGTCGTTATACGTCTTGATCTGAAAGATATTCTCCAAGATGGACCGGTCCTCCAAGAACTCGGGCTTCTTCTTGAGCATGTTCTCGATGAACACGAATTTACGCATGTCCCCCTGGATGAAATCCAAGATGGTCTTATGTATATCCACCGAGAGGGTCCGGGCGCCCAAGATATTGGACAAGACCTGGGTCATCTGGATCCGGGTGGGGGCTTTGAGCTCAAACACATGGCAGACCTTTTTCAGTTCCTTCATCTTCTTATCCACATAGTAGTTTCCGATACATATAATGGGGTTGAGGGTCACATGCTCCATCTTCTGCTTCTTGGTCTTCTTTTGCCGGATGAGCTTGATGAGGGAGGTGATCCCCCGTTTGTCCCCATTGTTCATCTCGTCAATCTCGTCCATGACGATGGCAATGGGTTTCTTTTGCCGCTTCATCATCGAAAGGACATTACGGTTGGACACATTGTTACAGGTGATGGTGTCGATCAGGGCCTTGTTACGGACATCGCCGGCATCGTATTTGATGATATCGTAGTCGAGGGACTGGAGGAGCCGGCACACGAACTGGGTCTTCCCACACCCCGGGGACCCGTAGATATAGATTCCCTTTTTGAAAGTGACATTACGGCAATTATCGTCAAAGGAGAGGAGGATATCACGGATCTCTTTGACGATATTTTCACGGTCGAGTATTTTATTGAGATTTTCGAGCATGGTGCCGGGGGGGCGGGGTGGGGTGGGGCGGGGTTGGATGTATAATACACACCTGGGGTTCTGTATTATAGGTACAAGTTATCTATGTGGGTTTGGACGCGACCCGGGGGTCTTTTGGTTCTTGGTGTCTTGGTGTCTTGGTGTTTACCGACCAAACTTACTGAAATCACTGGTCACCGGGATGAAGTTGGTGGTGGGCCGGGGAGGGATGGCCCCGTAGTAGTTATTGAATCCGGGGGCCCCCGCGGTGTTGTAGGCGGACCCGGCGGCGGCGCCCGTGGCGACACCGGTACCCATATAACCCCGGTTCCCCTGGAGGTCACCCTGATAGTTACCGGCTCCTCCCCGGCCTTGGCTGGGGCCGGCAGGACCGGACCCCAGGTTACCCGCCGTATTGATGGCGTTGTTGGCCACTCCCGACACTCCCCCGATGGCCGACGTACCCAGAGCCGTGGCTCCCCCGATGGCCGAGGTTCCCAGGGTCGTGGCGTCCTTCCCCAGGGCCACCACTCCCTGTTCCGCCCCGGTTCCCAGGGTCGTCACCCCTCCGATGGCGGCCTTCCCGAGCTCCCCCGCGGTACCGACCACCGTATTGGTCACATCTCCCACCGTGCTGACCACATCGCCCGCCAAGAGTTCTGCTCCCAGTCCCAGGGCGGTGGTACCGATCAGGGCCCCCGCTCCCAGTCCCGTCACATCCGAGAGGACCGCGTTACCCAGACCCGCCGTCTGGTTCACCAGGTTGTTGGCCACCCCCGACGTTTGGTTGATCAGGTTGTTCGACACTCCCCCGAGACCATTGGGATTCCCCGGCCCATACTTCCCCTGGGATTGTAGGGTCTGGGCATAGGCATCCGCAATGATGTTCGCCAAGGTATTGTTCGAGGCATCGGTACCGCCTTTACCCTGTTGTCCACAGGCCGGGCACGACACATTGTTATTCACCGAGGGGCACGACGGGCAGGCCGGGCAGATGGGTGGGATGACCTGGGTTTTCAGCACATAGTTACTCAGGTCGGGGCACTGGGAGCCACCCGACCCCGGGGTCGGGCTCGGGCTCGGAGTCGTCGTCGTGCATGTCGTCGGGGGGGCCGAGCTTGGGCTACTGATGGTTCCCTTGACCACCCCTCCCGGGGCACTCGGGTCGAACCGGACCACATTCCGGAAGGTCACCAGGGTCGTGTTGGCCGGGTCGGGGCACATCACCACCACCAGGGTGCGGTTGGACGAGAACGGCACCGCCACCACGACATTACCCCCCTCCGTGTCGGCCATGGCCACCGTAGTCGCCGTTGCCGTCGCACTCGGCATCAGGGTCCGGGACGATGTATTGAACGACACCTTGTGGGTGAGTTGGTAGGTTGTGTTCTTGGTCGCATCCGTGTACGTATCGTTGGCCGGGTCCGTATCCGGGATGTTCGTACTCGCCAAGGTGACCGACGCCGGTACATTGTACTGGGCCGTCGTCCCCGACGCCTGGGTGAAAGTATATACCCCCTGGAACACCTTGTTCACGATATCGTAAATAATGACGACCACGTCCTTCCCCCAGGGGACGTATACGACTTGGTAATTGAAATCCAGGGTATTCGCCGTGTTGGCCCCCGGGTACACCCACGAGTTGAACGACGGCGACATGGTGGCATTCACTAAACTTGACTCCACCATGTTGTTGGGAAACGGACCAGACCCACTCTTGTTGTACTGGGGTACGGTACTACCGGTGGCGGGCATCACCAAGAGGTGGGTGAGGCTGGCCACGGAGCTGTCCGAGTTGTTGGAGCCCGCCGGCGACCCAAACAGTTCCAAGACGTTGCCCGAATTGGGGTCGAAATACACCGAATCATACACCTTGTAAATCCAAGACGACGAATAAGGGGGGACGACCAGCTGGGACAGGGGACCCCCCGTACTGTTGTACGAGATGAATCCTTCGGGGAGCATATAGGCAAACATCACCGAGACCAAGAGAGCAATCAGCAGAATAAAAAACATGACCAACGGGGTAATTCTCAATTTCATGGTATGAGATATCGGAATATGGAATGGATGTATAGGTGGATATGGGGATAGACCCGGGGGATAACAATACTATACTATTACCTTAGATGATTACCCTTGATATCGACGGTTGATATGGATATGGGGGCCTGCCCCCCTCTGAAAAATTGATTGAATCTCGTGGTACAGGGTATAGGACGACCACTCACCCCCGACTCGTTCACCCACCGTTTCTACTAAAACCACTGGACATGGCTTCCTTACTCGAACCCTTTTACGAAACCAACCCCGCCGTTCACGAAATCGCCTTGGACGAATGTGGTCGCGGCCCCATGTTCGGCCGGGTCTACGCCGCCGCCGTGGTCTTACCCCGGGACCCGGCGTTGTTTGACTATACCCTCATGAAGGATTCCAAGAAGATTCACTCCAAGAAAAAGATGGCGTCGCTGGCCGAGTACATCCGGACCCATGCGGTGGCCTACAGTATCCAGTATGCGGATGCCGACGTGATTGACCGGGTGAATATCTTACAGGCCGACATGCAATGTATGCATTCGTGTGTGCGGGACATTACCCGCCGGTTGACGGGGGAGTTTTCGCTCTTGGTGGACGGGAACTACTTCAAACCGTACGGGTATTACGATTCGGAGCGGGAGGCGATGGTGTTTCTTCCCCATACCACCATCGAAAAGGGGGACGGACGCTATGCCGGGATCGCCGCCGCCTCGATTTTGGCTAAACACGCCCGTGATACCTATATCCTGGAATTATGTGAGGAATACCCGGAGCTGGCCCGGCGCTACGCTCTCCACCAGAACATGGGCTACGGGACGGCGGCCCACTTGGCGGGGATTACCAAGTACGGAATCACCCAGTGGCACCGGACGACGTTTGGGGTGTGTAAGGCGGCCCCCCGGAGTCAGATGGCGGCAGGGTCGGGGTCGGGTGATGCCGAGGACTCGGACGAGGTCGAGCCGGATACCTAAGGTGTATGGGGAATCATCATCTCGTCAAACACATGTTTCGATATCATCAGGTACTGGGTCGTCCGGTCCATCGTACTGTACCCAATCAGGAACCGGTTCGTCTCGGTAAAATGCACAAAACCCAACGTATATTCCACCTTCTGCTCCTTCTCAAACCGCCACAGTTTGGTGTATTTTTTTACCTCGTAGGTCTTGGCGTCCAATACCACCATGATATGGTAATAGTAGCGCCGGTCCTCGTAGCTCACCAGGTGCCCGATGAACCAAATCTCGTCTCCGATATTGACCCCGTTGGTCGAGCAGCGGACATCCTTGAAGAACCGAGGGACGTGGTCGAACCGGTGGGTCTCGGTGAACTTACCCATGTTGGGGCACACGGTACCGATCACGAGCGGCCCCCAGCTATACACCGATTTGAGTTTGATGGCGTCCGCGGGTTCCGCGTCGGCCGACCCCCCGAACAACACCCAGTTCTTCTCCAGGTCCTTTTGCCCACTGTACTGCACAATCTTGGTATTGACTGTCTTGAGTTGGTCGGTCTGGGCATCGTACACAATCCAGCCGTGTTCCACCCCCATCTTGGCCTCGGTATGGGTCGTCGGGGGGGTGGCGCCCTCGAACCCACGGTTCCCCTGGTAAACAATCCGGCCACGGCCGTCCCCGATCCCCCGCTCCTTGTCGTACGAGAAGAGCCGCACATCCTCGATACCCACATACCTCCCATCGTACTGGGTATCGTAGCCGAGTTCGTACTCTTGGGTGGCGGGGGTCCACGGCTGTTTCGGGTCACTCGAGACATTACTGAACCGGGTGACGATGTTCCGAGTGGTAATATCCGCATGGTTCTGGTAGCCCCCCTTATCGTCGATCCGGTAGTTGACATACCGCACACAGACCACCAGGTCCCCGTTCTTGGCATCCCAGCAGAGGGACGGGGTACTCGAGACCAGGTCGCCGAGATGGGCACGGAGGGTGGTCTTACCAATATTGTCCAGGGCCTGGCGGTTCAGGGGATGGAGGGGGAGACCAGCCGTCGCGATGTTATCCGCATAAAACTTGTAGTTGGAGAGCACGTTCTTATAGATACCGTCGGTGACATGCCGGTGGGAGATGACCGTCATCGAGGTCCGGGCCAGGTCGTACTTATCCCGGTTACAATAGTAGCCAATGATGGAGAGCTCGTAGTCGAGTTTGTACTCGTAAATATCGAGCTGGGTGAAGAGGTGGTCCCGTTCGGGGTGCTCGCGGCGAGCCTGCTCGGCCAGTAGGTAAAAATGGTAGGCCAGGGTATTTTTACCTGCGACCCGGTAGTGGTTGATGATTTCGTACAGGTTCTCGATACGGTTCGGGTAGGCATGGAAGCCGTCCAACCAGGCCACGATGGCCTCCGACATCCGGCCGAGGGTCCGGTAGCACTTACCGATACAGTAGTAACTCTGCCATACCTCCTCGATCCAGTTACCAATCTCGATACGTTTACGGTAGGTCTCGATGGCCTTTTCGTGGTCACCCTTGTCCCGGTAGCTATTAGCCAGATAGAAGGTATAGCGGTCGTTGTTGGGGAGGTCTTCCAGGCCCTTGGTCAGGAGGCGGATATCACGGTCGAATTTATCCGCTTTACTCCCCCCGTCCCCGATATCCTTGATGAAGAGGTGGACGGGGTCGATGGGTTCGTAGATGGCCGGGAAGCCCTCGGGGAAATTGACGTATTCATGGGTGACCCCCCAGTAGGTGAAGCCGACATGGTTCTTGACAATCCGGGTGTTCTTGTATTTGAAAGTATCGGACCCCTGGTACAGGTAAAACGCGTTGAAATTCCGGAGCTTGGACTTGAAGTCGGTGACCGAGAAATCCGGGTGCTTCCAGAGGACCATATCCGCATCGAGGAGGAGGACGTATTCGGCGAGGTTGGGCGGCAGGGTGGCGGCGGCCTTGAGGGCGACCGTACGGTTATGGCCGAAATCGCGGAACGTTTCGTAGACCATCTTACCGGGGATTTGTTTGGCTTGGAAAAAGGTTTGGATGATTTCGACGGTATTGTCCGTACTTCCCGTGTCACAGATACAATACGAATCAATGATGGGGGCGACCGATTCGAGGAGACGCATGATGACCTTACTCTCGTTCTTGACAATCATGTTGAGGCAGAGGGTGGGGAGACCCGTTTGAGAAGCCTGGGCCGGTGCCGGGGGGAGGGGGGTTAGGGTCGAGGTTGTGTCCATGGTCGGGGATACAGATAAGAGGGTATGAGGTCTTGGTTTTATGTCCGTTATTGGTCCGGAGATTCTTATACACATCTTGGGTGGGGTGTATAAAAATCGGGGTCAGGGCAGGGCCTGGGGGGCAGGGGGTCTTGGGGTCTACCTCTGGTACGAGGCGGCCATGTCCTTCTGGACATCGAGCAGGAGCTGGTGGGCCGGCATGGCCAGGACCGGGAACACCACCTTGACCACCGAGAGGAGACGATACTTATCTTGGGGGGTCAGCCGCTGGAGGGCAGCCTTGAGCATGATTTGCCGGTCGAGGGGGCTTGTTCCCCGCAGCCGGAGCCCGTTGACCGTCCGGGGGCGGCCGTGGACCGCATCTAAAATCAGGTCCGTGTCCACTTGGGTGGGGGTGATGGCCAGACGGTCATAGATGATATCGAGCTGCTGGCGCTGGCGCTCCTCCTCGGTGGGGTTACGGGGGTCGGACACGACGTCGGTGGCGACCGGGATGGCGGACCTGGCCAGGGGGGCGGCGGCGACGGGGGTGGCGACCGGGGGGCCCGACGTTTTCCCCATGAGAAAGTTCCAGAGGCCGCCCCCTCGGGTCCGACGAGTGTGACGGGGCATCTTGGGGTGGGATGGGGGATAGGATTCTTGGTATCTTGGTATATACTATAGGGTCATATATATACTACGGGGCACGGTGACAATCACGGTCACGGTCACCCACCATACATTGATTATCCATTACCCATGTTCACCAGTTTCCGTAGTGACCCCGCCAGAATACGTAAAGAGATGGAGATATCGACCTACTCGGGCCGCTATGCTTTAGATACACCCGGACCGGGGGTGGATCTCCCCATGATGGACGACGCCCAGATCCGGATGCAAACCTGGGGGGCCAACCGCCTTACCCAATTCGTCAACCTCGAGAGTGACCTGAAGGGGATGACCCGCCGCCTCAACCGTGACGAACCCGCCGTCAACGACTACCAGACCCACCGGGTGACGGGGGCGGTCCCCGTGGCGAGCTTTCGTACCGCGGACCCCTTCGTCTTGGAGTCCCGCGCCAGCCACCCCGCCTGGATGTACCGTAACGTGGAGGTGGACCGGTGGGAGCACCCCTGGATCAACCCCCAGGCCAATGTGGAAAAGAAATTCTACGACAACCTGTCGACCCGGATGCTGGAGAAGGACTATTACGCCCTCAACCAATCCCGGACCTAGATGGGTGGAGTCGTGGGATTAGACTAGCGCCGAGCCCTATTCGAAATAGGGCTCGGCGCCCACCCTCTCGGGTTCTTGGTCCGATACCCGATATCTATGTCCACGGTTAGTATATAAGAAGCGAAGAGTACCAACGTGTGGGTCGGTGATAGATAGGTGTACCATATCCATACATCATTCATATAATTGATTTGAATCTCGCTTGATGGAATTTCTCATACCCGCTTTAGCCTTGGGGGGACTCTATACCGTATCCAAACAGCAACAATCCAAAACCTCGGTGGGGGGCGGCGCCGGCCGGGAGAATTACGAGAACCGCCGGCGTCAGCGTGAGCACGAGCTCCTCCCCAACGTCGATATCCCCAACCGGAATTACCCGGAGGAGTACCCCATTCAGGATGCCGAGGCCGACCTGACCTCGAAACTATCCGTCACGCAAATTTTCGACACCCCCTCGGTCTACACCGATAAGTACTTCAATCCGGCCTTGAACAGCCAGACCATGATGACGACCCAAGACAGCCAAACCGCGGCGGCGTTGGCGGCGGGGGGTGACACGCCCCCGGTGTTTCGGTCCATGACCGGCCAGGTGGTCGACTACGACTATTTTCGCCATAACAACATGTCCCCCTATTTCGGTTCCAAGGTCCATACCAACAACCTCCCCAACGCCACCGAGTCGACTTTAGACAATTACACCGGCAGTGGCTCGCAATACATCAGTAAGACGGAGCAATCCCCCCTCTTTGCCCCCTCGGACCACCAACAGTGGGCGTATGGGATGCCCAGCACCACCGACTTTGTGCAGTCCCGGATCAACCCCAGTTCCAATATGGCCAATTTCAAGCCTTTTGAGGAGATCAAGGTGGCCCCGGGGTTGGGGCTCGGCTACACCGCCGAGGGGATGGGGGGCTACAACTCCGGGATGTTGGCTCGCGAGCAGTGGATGGACAAGACCGTGGACCAGCTCCGGGTCAACAACAAGCAAAAGGCCTCGGGTTTAGGCATGTACGGCCACGAGGGGCCGGCCAACAGTTATATCAAGACCGCCGCCCAGGTGGAGCATATGGGGGTCATGGAGAAGAACCGGGTGGAACGGACCTTTGAGATGGGGGCCGACCGCCTCTTCACCACGACGGGGATTTCGCAGGGGCCCACCATGCGAGCCATCCCGGTCGAACGCTTTGTGAGCCGGCCGGAGACGTCGATTTCTTATACGGGGGTGGCCGGGGGTGGCACGACCATGCAGCAGGTACGGGGGGAGTACATGCCGTCCCATAACCAAGAACTGGGGGCCGTACCTTTCACGGCGGCCTATGCGGCCGGGGCCGGCGCAGCCACCGAGTCGGACTACGGGGCCAAGTCCGTCGTGGCCTACCCCAACAACCGGTCCCTTCCTCGGACGGGGGGTGCGGGTGGGGCGGCCGGGGCCAATACGGAGAATGGCTACTACGGGGCCATCAAGAGCACCCTGGGGGCCGCCGTCGCTCCTTTCATGGATATTTTACGCCCCTCCCGGAAGGAGAACATGGTAGGGAACCTCCGCCCCTACCAAAATGCCAAAGCCCCCGTCGAAGCCATGTATGTGTATAACCCGAAGGACCGGGCCCCCGTCACCCACCGTGAGACCATGGAGGTGGACAAGCAGCACTGGAATATCAACGCCAACCAACGTGGCGGGGCCTACGAGACCACGGAGCACCAGGCCACTTCCAATCAACGCGATACCACCACCGATGTGTATTATGCCGGAGTGGCCTCCGCGGGGGGTGGGGCCCGTGAAGCCCGCCCCTACGACGCCGAATACCGCCAACGTAACAACGATATCAAGGCGAGCACGGTGGCCAGCCGGGGGGCCAATGCGGGGGGGATGGCCCTCCTCAACAGCGATATTCAGATGCGGGCCAAGCCCCAGGAGGCGATGCTGAAAAACGACCGGGCGGTCCAGGGGACCATGATGCCTTACGGCCTGCCCCCCTCCATGGAGACCATGGGCCGGCTCCAGGGCTCGGGGGGCTCGGACTTGTACAGTGGGATGCAGCTGGACCGAAACAACGGTGATGTGTTGAGCCAACTCAAGGGGAACCCCTATACTCTGAGTGTGGTCAAGGGTCTATGAGGTGATCCAATACCACATTTAGGAAATGATGGTAAAGGGGGTGAAAGTCTCTGCACTACTCACGTTGTAGGGGACCGACTTACCGAGTCTGCTTGTTTTACCAAATCCGGTGGTTGGATGAATATTGTTTTTAGTCCATATAGATTATATACAACATGGCAACGACTATTCCTACGTTTTCCAGTCCGGTCATTGTGCGGGAAGCGGCAGTGAACCGCACCAAGAGTCCCAAGTACGCGCTTGCCGACATGCAAGGAGTGTATGAAGGTATAAAGTGGTCAAACATGGGGGTTCGCCTGAATGGTAATGCGGGCACGGCGAGCATGAACAATACCCAATATACGATTGAGAATGGTGCAGACAAGAACCGCACCAAGATGAATGTCTTTGTCAGCAACGCGCCCAATTCGTTTGTCTTCATCAACAATGACGTCAAGGACAGTACGGACACCGTCACCACGACCGCCAAACCGATACAATTGACAATTACGGTGGGTGCGAAGCAGGTGGTGATTGAGAACTTGGCAGTCAACCAAACTCATATCTTACATGTGGACGACAACAATGATATATATTGCACACATCTCTAAGGGTGGACGAACCCCCAAAAGGTGGAGACAGATACGGGGTGTACGTTTGATACAATTAGTGGTCAACAACGATATAAAATAAACGATAGGTAGTATTATATATCTATCGTTCAGATGGGACTCCTTCACTCGCATTTTGTCGATCACTTCATCGAGACCCCGTGTAGCACCACGTACACGTACTCTCGTAGTAACCGGTTCGGGGCCGTGGAATCACGGCACACGTTGGCCATCTCCGGTCAGCCGGTCCGTACGATGATTACCTTCAGTGACGGGCACGGCTACGTGGTGTCGTTGCACCGCCGGGGCTGTCTGGCCAACAATCTGGAAGAGTACTATACGGGTGGTCCTCGTGACGGGTTCAACGACGGGGACTATAGCCATCTCTTGGATACCCGGGTCTGTACCTGTGGCCGGGGCTGCTCGTTGGCCCGGGCGGTCTAAGATGAGAGGGAGTGGATGCGGTGGGTTAGAATTCGAATAGAGATATTAGACATAGAGTTAGGGTATTAGATATCGGTGTTAGAGTTCGGTTAGGGTCTTAGAGTTGGGATATAGAGTTAGGGTCTTAGATATTGGCCGGAGTTGTGTGTATGAAACCCATATAATACCATCGTGTGATGATATGATATCTGATACCCGTTCCCATCCCTCCATGTCGAAACTCCAGCTCTTGGTCCTATACTCACCTTCGGGGGATGACACTCGGATCCGGATGATTTACGAGACCTTTTTGAAGAGCTACGTCCCGGGGTTTGTGCATGTCGTGCTGGCCTCCGTGGCGACCGGGGAGGGTGACATCTCGGGTGAATGGGAGTTTACCGATGCCCGGACCCTGCGGGTCCACCGGGGGGACCCACGGACGACCCATCCGGTCAAGACCCTGTACCGGGCCTTGAATCACCAGTTTCCCGATGCCGCCGGGGCCATCAAATGTGACGACCGGGTACTACCGAATCTACTCCAGATCCGGGGCTTCTTGGACTACCTGTCTCGGGGGGTCGGGATGCCCTGTGTGGCCCGGTCGGCGGCCGAGGCGTCGTGGGACGATCCCATACTCTACTTGGGGGAAAAGGCCATGAGTCTATTGGGCTCGGGCTCGGCGGACCCCCCGGGGTTGGTGGCGACCTTACAATTCCTGGAGGCGGGGGGATTGACCGTCTCCGAGTACCCCCTCTTGTATAAAGAAGGGCTCGGCGATATCCATCGTTACTCGGCGGTGTCTGGGGGGCGCCCACTCCTGTTCGTGGGGGTGGATTCCGGGCTGGCGAACCAGATGTTCAAGATTGCGTCGGCCTGGGGGCTGGCTCGTAAGCACGGCCGGGATATGGTGGCCATCGCCTACGACTGTCACTGTACCCATACCGCGAATCCCTACGGGTATTACGGGACGATTTTTCGGGAGGTACCCCATATCCGCGATAACCGGGTGATGGTACCCCGCCAGTACGTGGAGCCGGTACCCGACTGCTGGACCTACCGGGAGGGGATTCTGGACGGAGGGGGGGACGGGGGAGACGACACCGAGCCCCTCATGCTCCGGGGATACTTTCAGAACGAGCGGTATTTCGTGGAGTACCGGGACGAAATTTGCCGGCTGTTTCTCCATACCGACATCTTGGAGGGGCTGACCCGGCGGTTTCCCAACACTGCCGACGCGTACTTTATTCATGTGCGCCGGGGGGACTACGTGAATAACCATCAGTACTGGATGGATGTGGACCGGTACTATACCGCGGCGATTACCTATATCCAGAAACAGAATCCCTATGCCCACTTCTACGTGTTCAGTAACGATATCGCGTTCTGCAAGCAGTGGTCGGTCTTACGGTACAACTCGGAGGAGACCATACAACTCATGTGGGACCCGACCCCGGCCCGGCCCACCTTGAATATCACCTGGGTGGAAGGGTTGGATGAGGTGGATTCGTTGTATTTGATGTCCCTGTGCCGACGGGGCGGGATTTGTGCCAACAGTACGTACTCTTGGTGGGGGTCGTACCTGAACCCGAACCCGGATAAGGTGGTGGTGATGCCCCGGCGTTGGATCAACCGGCCCGATTATGTCTTTGACGAGATTTTTTACGAGGGGGTGGTGGTCTTGGATGCGTGAGAACGGAGATAATTTTTACATAGGGGAAATATAATACACGGTTTTGTGTGAGGGTGGGCGTGAGTTTGTATCTGGGGTCTTGGTTCTTGGTCTTTTTGGAATTTGTGTGGGGGAACCATGACAGTGATTCACGGTATTGAAATTGACGATATTGAGTACAAGCCCAACGACATCAAACGGGCTCTACGGACCCGGGTACCCTTGGAAGACAAACTCCATGTCATCGCCGTGGTGTCCAACCCGTGTATGTTTGCCCGCCGCTACATCCTGATGAAGGAGTTCATGGAACGCATGGAACGGGACGAGCCCGACGTGGTCTTGTATGTGGTGGAGCTCGTGTACCGGGGGCAACGGCCCATCGTGACCACCCGGAAGAACCCCCGGCACCTCCAGCTCCGGGCCGACCACGCCCTTTGGCATAAGGAGAACATGATCAACCTGGGGGTGAAAAAATTGCTACCGGCGGACTGGAAGGCCATGGCCTGGATCGACGCGGACCTGGAGTTTGACAGCCCCACGTGGGCGACCGATACCCTCCGGGTCCTGAACGGGGAATGCGATATGGTCCAGTTATTTAGCCATTGTGTGGACATGGACCCCACCGGACGGGCGATGCATATCTTCCAGAGTGCGGGGTTCCAATACTCGAAACAGGTGGCCTTGGGGTCGGGTAAGGACTTATGGCACCCGGGGTACGCCTGGGCTTGCACCCGGGGGGCCTTCGAGGCGATGGGGGGACTGTATGATCGGGCCATCTTGGGCAGTGGGGACAATATCATGATGATGGCGTTGATTGGTCATGTGGACCGGGCGGTCAATGCGGAATCGACGGGGGCGTACCAGGCGTCGGTGGTGGCGTTTCAGGCTCGGGTGACGGCCTTACGGTTCGGGTACGTACCTGGGGTGATACGGCATTTTTACCACGGGAGTAAGAAGAACCGGCAGTACTCGGACCGGTGGCAGATCTTGGTCCGGTGGGGCTACGACCCGGAGACCATGGTGCGGTATGACGAGGCGACGGGGGTCTTGGTCCCCGTACCGGGGGTCTTTCCTGAGGGGCTCTTGGAAGACATCCTGGGGTACTTTGGGGAGAGAAACGAGGACGAGGGGGTGGGGGCCGACGGGAAGTACATGGTGGGGGTGTGTGCGGAGACGGAGGATGCGACGGAGACGGGGGCAACGGAGGTGGAGGAGGTCGTGATTCAGGTTGTCTCGGAGTGATGGGCTAATACATATACTACATGATAAATATATACACGGGACGATAGTTATCATGTCGGGGTACCAGGTAAACGGGACCGATTTGGATACACTCTTTGCCCGGTACAGTGATGTGTATAATACCTTCAGTGCTGGTTTCACCGGGGTGAGCTATTCAAACGGGGTCAATACGAACATTGGAACCACGACCGGATACAAAACTTCGAATGGGTACGATTTGTCTCAACGGTATGTGGAACTTTCGAAATTGGGGCCATCCCTAAAAAAAGACGATAGTGTCAAGTACACGGGCAGTACCAAGTATTATATTGGTAATGGAACCACCGATATCGGGACCTTGTACGTGGCCTTTGGAAAGGTGCAGTGGTCGGCGGCCATCACGGCGATTACCAGTGTGGCATTGACCAACAGTAACAATGTGACGTTTTCGTTCAACTTTGCGGGATATCCGAGTACGATCGATGCCTATTTGACATGGCCGAACAATGGTACCAGTACTACCAACTACGGCGGGTCCTTACCCGCCATCGGTCAAACTGCGGGAGGGTCCGGGTCCTTGACGGTCAATAGTTTACCGGCCGATACCCAAATTTCGTACCAACTACGGAGCTATATCAGTGGGGTGAATGGTCCGAACATGTCGTATCCTTCGACGGCGTCCAGCTTCTATACCCATCCGACATTTACACGACCAACATCATCATCCTCCGGTCTACTCACCAATAATAGTAATACAGCCGATTACGTGTACCGATTGAATTCCAATGATAAATTCCAGTCTGTGGCAGTATATAGCGACAGTAACTACGGTAATCAATTGGGGACATACAGCGGTCCAGGTACCACGATCACATTTAACCGCACCAAAGGGACATATAACTATTCGATAGCACCCTATGACCAAAATACCAGGGGGTATAATAGTAATTTTGGGTACACATTCAGTTTTACGATTAGTGCAGGAAGTATGACGTATGTGGGCAAGGATTCAAATACCACCGCGAATGGTTTTGTGGTTCAAGTCACTGTACTCAATATTGGTGCACTCAATGCATATGTATATAATCAAGGTACTACCACTGTCCCTGACGGTTCTTCAAAGAGTATTGGTTCGTTCGACACATATTCGGCATCATCGAAGACCGTTGATATTACCTTTTCGGGTTTAAAGGCATTGACTCCTTATGATTTTAAGATCACGGCGACCCTGGGGGACGGTTCCACTTCGGAAATAACAGGTTCACAAACCACCATCTCCGATGTTGCTATCAATACCATCGGTGCCACCTCGACCTCCACTAAGATCACGGTCAGTGGTACGGCCACCAACGCCACGAGTGTCAGTGATTCCAATGGTAACGCTTATTCATTGGATAATAATGGGGCGTTTACGCGTGACTACACGGTGGCCTCGAATACAAAACAAGATTATACGGTGACGGCGACTGGTACGGGGGGTAGTGCCACAAAGACGGTGAGTCGTTACACTCTACCCTCACTCACGGCTGTGACTTCGACCGCTGGAGATCAACAGGTGACGATTACTCTTACCGGGGTATGGGGTAGTAGTAACAATGCCCAAATATTTAATGGTGCCACCCAAAAATCGGCAACAAATGGATCGAGTACTTTTACATCGGGGACTTCCTATACATTTAATGGTTTGACGAACGGTACTCCGTACAGTTGGAGTGTTAAATTGTATAATATGAATACGAGTGCATATGATGTGGTGTATACGAGTAGCGATTTCGCGGGATTATCTTTTACACCGAAATTGCCTGGCAGCATTGTACCGGATGGAGGTCCTACATCGACCGAGGTCAATGGATATAATATCATGTACATTACCAGTAATACAACTTTGAAATTCACTGGTTCATATTTCTATTATTTTATCGTCGTGGGCGATGGAGGAAGTGGGGGAGTGTATATAAGTTCGAATGATGGTGGTGGTGGTGGTGGTGGTTTGGTGAGTGGTTATTATAGATCAAACGTAAATGACGAACTAAAGATTACATACAACGCTGGAGACAATAGAAATTGTTTTGTGATAACATATAACAATACGTCACTTATATCCGTTGGAGCCGGTTCCGCAAGTTATGATGGTGGAGATCCTTATGGTGGCTATGCGGGTGATACAACACTAACCAGTGATACAACATTATTATCTCAATGGTATCAAAACCGTGGGGGTGCAAACTATGATAATTTTACTAAATTCTTTACGTTATATGATAGTAATTTTCATGGTCAGAGTCAGAGAAATCCGCTCCCCCCTTACGTAGAGGGTGATGGAGAGCCTGGTGTGGGAAATTGGAGAGCTGGGGGTGGTGGTGCTGGTGCAGGTGGAAGCGGTTATAATACAGGTGAAAACGGAGAAGGTGCTATTGGCGGACAAGGTTATATATGGTATCAAGACCGCGTAACATATGCTCGCGGAGGATCTACAGGTAATATGGTTAGCTCTGGTGCTACAAAAACCTACGGAAGTGGCGGTAATAACCCTAAAACAGATGATCCCCCTTATACAGCTGGGCCCCCTATTACAGATGGTGCCCATGGCGTCTTTGCAATTTGCTGGAGAAATCCTTAACACCTAACACGACATTCTAATACCATAATGCTAGGTGCAACCCCATGACTCATTATACGATTCCTCCAGTATAATATAAAAATAATACGCATCCGGTTCAATACACCATTACTCACACCCTCCCCAATCCCATTCGGCCCTCTCTACACTCCCATCCACCGTTCCATGTTGACCGCCTCCATGTTCTCCCCTTCCATCGGGAGGAACAGGCGCCCCAGCAACCCCTCATCTCGGAACCGGATCGTGTACTCCTGTTGAATACTACTCCGGCCAATCCGGCCCATCGCCTGAATGATCTTCTGCTGTGTCATATTCAGCAAATCCTTCCCCAGGAACCCGTGGCACAGTTGGTAATTCGTCCCATAGATGTAATCACTCGAGGCTATGATCAAGAACAGTTTTTGTTCATAGGCCAGCCGTTTCATCACCTCCAGGTACGACGCCGTCCCCGGGTGTTTACTCTGCTGTTGTTGGGTATCGAACACCCCCACCCCCATCAGGAGTAACAGTTTCATCGGGTTCTCCACATCCAGTTCCATGATCTTCTTGACGGCCGTCTCGTCAATCTGGGACGTGAACGCGTTGGGTACCATCTCCGCGTCCGGGTGCTTCGCCACCACCCAAATCTGTTGGTGTTGCCGCGTGTTGGGGATATACTCCGGACTCATCGAGATCATCTTGATCTGGGCCCTCAGGTCCTCCAGGCCCGCCATCATCCGTTTGATCTCCGGTTTGAACGCCTCCTTCTCCACCTTCTTGTCCTTGTCCGCCTCGGATCCCATACCATCATCGATGGCCTTGGACAGCACGTCCATCTTCTTCTGAATCACGTTGTTGGACTCGATCTTCTCCAGTAGGCGGTCGAAGATCTTGGTGGGGATCTTGGACTGGTGGATATAAAACTGGCTGAGTTTCTGGACATCCTCCGTGATATAAATCGTGGGGCCATCGGTGAGCGTATGGGCGTCTTCCGTGGTCAAGAGCACCCCCTTGAAGGGGGACGGGTTGGACGCCATCCCCGCCCGGAACGGGTTGGTACTCTGGGACCGGGCCAGTTCGGGGCTGAACGTGGGGGTGGGGGTCGAGGTGGGGGGTGTCGGGGGGACGAGAGCTTGCACCGAGGCTCGGCGTTCCAATACCTTCCCTTGGAGCTCCGCTCCTGAGGGGCCAGGCCCCGGGAGGCTATGGGTCTTGGTCAGGCCATGGGTGTGGGGGTCGTCGAACATGGGCCTCTGGGTCGCCTTCAGGACCTCGTTCACTAAGGGGTAACGTTCCGGGGGGAGATGCCGGAGGACCTCCAAATAGTACTGTTTGATGGAGTTCATCGTGATATCGGACACCGACATGAAGTACTGGGACACCTGGAAGGCCTCCGGGAGGAGGCCCGCCATCTCTTGGACATACCCCACCATCCGCACAATCTCCCGGAGGTCCAGGTACCGGAGCAAGCTCCGGTGGCGCTCGATATGGTCCACACACCGTCGGATATCCTGGTGGCGGTCAAACAAGAGGTGCGGGAGGGTGGCGCGGCCTTGCGGGTTGACCATCGAGATGGACTTTTTACAGTCGTGGCTCGAGACGCGGTGGACGGTGGCGTCGTCGAACCGAGCACGGTAGCCGGCCAGGCACTGGGGAATCTCGTCCGCATCCGGTAGTGTGGCACACGATAGCACCACATTGGCCACCTTGTTCTCCTGCCAATTCCGTTGGATGAGGGCGTGGAGGGGGTGCTCGGCCACGTCCAGGGCGATGGTGGGTTCGTCCCAATACAAAATCATGTCGGTGGGGTCGTTGAAGGCCAACATATAGTGCATCGCGGTGAGGTACGAGTGGATATCACATATCATGATTTCGACCTTGGACCCGTTACTGTTATCCACTTTGTAAATCCCGCCCGTCTTCCGGTTCTTGGTGTACTCGATGGCCGAGTAGTAGTGGAGCCGAATGTCCGAGGCGGTTTCACAGCCAAACGCAAAGGCCACCCGCTTCTCCACCGAGATGGCACTCTTGGCCAAGGCGAGACCGATATGGCGAGCGGCACAGATATAGATGACCCGGTAGCCGTTGGCGAGCCCCAGGGGACTCATGGTCTTCCCCGTACCCGTGGGGGCGGTGTACAATACCAACTTGGGGGTGGGGGGTGGGGGGTAGAGACTGGTGTCGGGGTCGGGGAGGCGGGGACGGAAGAGCTGGAAGAGCTGCTTCTGGTGGTCGTAGAGGGTGCGGTTCTCGAACCGGAGGATATGGGGGTTTTTCTCGATGATGGTATGGGCATGGGTGAAGGTGTCTTGGATGAGCTTGGTGCCGTACTTGGTCTGGACAAACTGGGTGAACTGGGTGACAAAGGCCTGGACGAAGGTGTTGACATGGGGGATGGCGGCCCGGGTCATATGAAGAATCGTGTAGAGGTAGTAGGTATAGGAGGGGGCACCGGACTCGGGGTGGACGACCCGGCGACAAAAGTCGAGGAGGGTGTACTCGAAGATCCGGCTCTTGTCGAATTCGGCGGTCTGGAGGCTGGTATCCATGTTCTGGAGACGCATAAGATCGATTTTCTTGGGGGGCTTGAACTTGGCCATGTTGGGAAGCTGGGGGCGGAAGCCTTCGAGGAAATGGGGGGTGGTGGGGCTGGTGCCGGTGGCGGCGGTGCCGGTGGCGGCGGTGCCGGTGCCGGTCTTGGAGGAGGATTTTTTATGGGGCTTGGTGGTAGACGGGGTGCCGAGAATGATACGAATCTCGGGTTCAAAGTACTTGGTATAGATATACATTTCGATCTCGGGGGTGTACTCGATCTTCATGAACGACAGTAGGGACTGGTTGTCGTTCTGCTGGATCTGGAGGTCATAATACCCGTCCATGATGAGACGGAGGATACGCTTCTCGGTGTCGGGGAGGGGGGCCTCGATGGACTCCCATTCCATCTTGGTGAGCTTGGTCTGAGCAAAATCCATGGTGGTGACGGGGGTGGATGATTCGTAAGATACTACGGGGTGGGGGTACTCATGTAGTATATGGGGTTCTCTATAATCAATTTTCCCTACAGGAACTGTGTGTCGTACCAGGGTGGGTCTTGGTACGAGACGGTTAGGTGGCGGTGGTGGCGGTGGCCTCTTGGGAGGTAGTTTCTATAGTGACGGGCTCGGCCGCCGGGAGCTCGCCCCCGGAGGCATCGGACGTTTCCGGGGGGTCGACCGTAAAACACTTGGATTGCCGGATCTTATAGAGTAATTCAATATGGGTCTGACTCCGCCCGGACTGCATCATCTTGTCATCAATACGTTTGAGGGTTTCATCTTTGGGCTTCATTTTTTGGTAGGTATCATAGATTTTATTACCATACTGCATGAGGAAATGCATGACCCGGGGGATGTTTTGGGGCTTGGAACACCCGTTGTTTCGGAGGTGGTATTCCACGATGGCGGGGCATTCGGCGGTCCACTCACCGTCATCCCGTATGTAGATGGGTCCGGGGTTCTTATCACGGTAGTCCTTGTTATAGGGGACCATACTGGTATCTGCGGGGACTTTTTCATCGTCCTCACCGTCATCGTACCCGGCGACTTCCCCGGTACGAATGGGGCGGCGATCCTTGGGGATGCCTTCCATTTTATTTTCGAGGACCATATGGGCTCCTTGGACGTAAAACCGGCACTTGTCGATGATCTCAAAATCACGGCGGTTGAACTCGAGGTTGTCAATGAACTCGTTGGAACCCATGGCTTCCCCGAACCGGTTATTCATACAGACCACATTGAGAGTGTTGTTGTTGGTGGTGTTATTATTATTGATGGTATTGTTGTTGATGGTGACGGGGGCCGCGGCGGGCGCGGCCACGATAGATTGTAGCTGAGTGTTGACATGCTGAATAACATGACCGGCAATTTGCTGTGAGAGTTCAAGAACATTCAATGAAGAATCCGTGACATTTGGTCGAGGAGAACCATTATGGTTCTTTCTCATATGCCGGTGTAATGCGGATTTGGAAATGTATTTCTTGGTACAGTGGGAACAATTGAAATAGCTACGAGACTCTTCTGTAACTGGTGGTGCATCTGGTTGCTGCTGCAATAGAGTATTGCTATGTTTAGTAGAACGAAGATGGTCTTCATAGCGATTCTTATAGATGGTCTTGTAGTTACAGAGGTGGCAACAATGCTGGACCATCGGATTGGTTATCTATAGTATGAACTATATATATCGTTTAGATAAAAACATAGAGGATGTCCGCAAGGTAGCCAATCTGGTCGCCAACCAGTCCGCAAGGGAGCCAAGCCCCCAGGCCGAGAAAGTGGTCCAGCACCGTCGGTCCCCCTTTGATGTTTCACTCCCCATAGAACCTGATAGGTCATTTTTCAGACCCCCTAAAGGACCATGTCCGCAAGGTAGCCAATCTGGTAGCCAGCCGGTCCGCAAGGGAGCCAAGCCCCCAGGCCGAGAAAGTGGTCCAGCACCGTCGGTCCCC
>Ga0209400_1000124_pt1 | contig 65569 bp, 63 predicted proteins | sample M_130807_EF_Meta_FD_187313 | JGI IMG/M metagenome (GOLD analysis project Ga0209400, IMG submission 187313) | Freshwater microbial communities from Lake Montjoie, Canada to study carbon cycling - M_130807_EF_MetaG (SPAdes) (version 2) | ecosystem: Environmental > Aquatic > Freshwater > Lake... | reverse complement strand
ATGATCTTTTCAATATATTTTCGGTAGGAGATGAAGAGATTTTTAAAGAATATAGGATAGAGGAGGTAATGGATAATTCCTTCATACTTTTTGGCATGGTTATAAGGGGTGTAGAGAATTACTTTATTATAGATAAAATGTATGCCAGTAGATATGGAGAACATTATGCCTCTGTATGTGATTCTATAAAACTAAAGTACTTTAACGGCCTTGTAAATTACCTTGAGAGGGTTAAGGATATAAAGGTAGATACGGTAGAGGAGTTAAAGGATGAATTCGGACCCCAGGCTATTCATTATGCATTAGAAGAATTATTAGAATTCTACAAAGAGTTAGAATTTTACGAGAAATGTGCAATTATTTTTAAGTTTTATGAACTTTTTTCCTTAAAATAGTTGCTATATACAATCTTTATTCTTATATTTAGATATGTTAATCAATTAAAAATAAGAGTTATGTTAGTAAGTATTTTAAACACCGTTTTTTCGTTACCGTACCTAGCCATAGGGGTAACTATTGCTGCTATTTTAGATATAGCAATTCACTACACAAAAGTAACTAGCCGTTTTACTTTAATACAGATATGGGGCTGTACTATGTGTTGGCCTGCAGTTCTTTTATTACTTGCCGGTGCATTTATTATAGGTAAGAAAGATTAATTAAAATCAATAAGTTATGTACAAAGATAAAATTAGTATGGCAGAGGCCATGTCCTTGGAATTAATAGGAGAAATTACCATTGTTGATTCTTCACCAGAGTCTGTCTTGGCCTACCCTAAGGTAGGAAAAAAATGGAAAGAAGCATTTATTACTTTACAATCTAAATACAGACATGTATCTCCAGAGAAACTCCTTACCTTTCTATCGGCAAAATATCTTATAGAGGTATCTGAGGGTATAGTGGATAAAGATACCAGTACATATTCCTGGAGATATTTCCATGGTATAGAGAATTCTAAGATAAAAGAGAAATCTATAGATGATATCGAGTATGTTTACGTCCTGGTTAATCCTGCTTATCCTTCACTGGTTAAGATAGGAATGACTATTCATGATGTTAATAGGAGAGTCACATCAATAAACGCTACAGCCACGGTTGAGGAGTGGGTTCCAAAATTTGCTTTACCCCTTAAGAAAGGCTCTGCCTTAAAAGTGGAGAAGGCCGTTCACAAGCATTTTAGTTCTGTTAGGGTTTCTTCCGATAGAGGAGGGTCTAGGGAGTTTTTTACCCTATCACCTCTTACGGCTTTTGATAGGATTCGTGAGGTAGGGGCATTGTTCACGGTAGGAGAACCTGTAATTTATTAGAATATATAAGAAATCTTGCGAACTTAACAGGTATCTGGGAAGGATATATAAAAATCTTGCGCGGCGATTCTTCGAAAATAATTGTTATTTTAGTTGCTCCCCTCCTTTTTTCTTCGTATATTTAGGTGTAATCAAAAATTAACATTATGAAACAGTTAAGAATTTTATTTTTATTAGTAGTATCCTTATTCGTATTTAGTTGTTCAACCCCTGAAATTGAGCAGGATGTTTGTTTAAATGGGGATTGTGGGGCTGAATTCCGAATTGATACTCAAGGACATCCTGGAACTTATCAAGATGTTCAAGGTGTTTGGCATATTAAACATGCTGGATTAAATTATTTTACTGTAAAAGTAGATGTAAATGAATTAGATCCTCACTATGTTATTAATGGAATTCCTTTAGTGAGTGTGGGTTTTGATTCTAATTTCTTTTATACACCTGGTAACGTGATATGGACTTACCCTGTTTATTCCTACTTAGGACTATGGTCAAGCAATCAAATGAACACTCCTATACCTATTGGAACTCAGACTTATACCTTCCCACAGCTTATAGGGCAGACAAACATAATGAACCTAACAGGATATACAATTCAACACAACCCTAATGTGAATGTAAATCACCCAGCATACAAGACGTATTTTGCTACGTACAGTAAATATACTTACAGACCTCAGCAATCTATGACGTTTTTTCCAGATTTTATAGGAAGAACAGCAACAATTTATATAGAGGTTACTCTAGGAGAGAATAAGAGAACAATACTAAAGGAGATGAAAGTCGTATTTGAACTTTAATAGTTGTTTCTTAAAAAAAAAGTTCATAACTTCTCCTATATAAGAAAATATTATTAAAACTTAATAAAATAAAAAAATGAGAAACAAAGATTTGTTTGAACAGAAATTAGAAAGATTTGAAGCAGAAGTGAAGAAGGTGGGATATCTTGTTCGACGTAATGAGTTAGATGAAGCATATGAGAGAGTAGGAGAGTTATTAGAGAAGATAGGAGATCTTAGAACTTTATTAAATACAGAATCTCAAGACTAATGAATCTTTCGGCAGAACAAATAGAAAAGAATTGGGAGAAGCATCTTAAAATTGTAGATACTTTTATAACAGGTGACCGTAAAGAGAAGTTAAAAGCTCTTTACCTAGACCTATCCGATGAAATGATCATGGCTCCTGCTTCGGGTAAGACTTTTTACCATAATGCTTTCCCGGGAGGGTATATTGACCATGTTAATCGTGTTGTTCATTGTGCTTTGAAAACTAAAGCACTATGGGAGGAAATGGGTACTTCTATAGATTTTACCGATGAAGAGTTAGTTTTTGCTGCTCTTAATCATGATTTAGGTAAAATAGGTTCTAAAGGAAAACCTAATTATATTCAACAGACAGACAAATGGAGACAGGATAAATTAAATGAAATGTATACTCCTAATAAGGATTTAACATTCATGCTTATACAAGACCGTTCATTATTTACCCTACAACAATATGGTATAGCTTTAACTGAAAGAGAGTTCTTAGCTATAAAATTACATGACGGATTATACGATGATGTAAATAAACCCTACTACATATCTTTCAGTCCTGATGCTAAATTTAAAACTAACTTAGTCTATATTCTTCATAATGCTGATTTTTTAGCTTCTAAAATAGAGTATGATAATTGGAAGAATGAAGGAGGATCTACAGTTAATAAGGCAGAGAAAACAAAAGCAAGTACAGGTAAAACAGTTAATGCCTCAGAAGGATTAATGAATTTAGTAAAAAATATTTAAAAAATGGAGATAGCAATTATAACTTTATCACTACTATTAGTAGTAGGAGTGTTTATTATTTGGAACTTAAATAATAAAGTAATCAAGCAAGAAAGCGTTATAGAATACCAAGTTGACTATTTGCGTAGAGTTTCGTATCTTATTAGTGAATCAAACTTATACGTTAATAAATTAGACGAGAAAGGTATATTTAGAGCCGACGATGAAGTGGGCATATTTTTTAATTTTATGAAAGAAATTCAAGAAGATATAAATACCTTTCGTCTGCCAGACGATTATGGAAAAACCAAAAAATAACAATTATTATTTTACCCAAGGAACAGAGGATGCTATTGTAAGATACAATAACACCTCTGACCCTGTTTTAAGAGGTAAGATATTTACTAAAGAGATTTACTACCCTTTCTATAAGTTAGTAGAGAATATTATACATACTTTTAAATTCTACTATACCGATGTTTCGGATATAGAAGACTTGAAATTAGAGATAGTATCTGTATTAGTGGAAGAAAAAATACATAGGTTTGATCCTTCCAATGGAGCTAAAGCCTTTTCTTATTTTCAAACTATAGTAAAAAGGTGGCTTATTAATTATAATAACAAAAATTATAAAAAGCTTAAGCAAGTAGGATCTTTCGACGATATGGAAGATTCCTATGAGACAGGATTAGATGATGATAACTCTCAAATAATAACCTTATCAAAGCTTGTATCTATCTACGTAGTCAATATGTACGAATCAATAGAAAGTAACTTCCCTAAAGAACAAGATCAAAGAGTAGCAGATGCAGTCTTAACACTTTTTAAATCTCGTCACGATTTAGAAATCTTTAGAAAAAAAGCTTTATACATATATATCCGAGAAATGACAGATTGTGAAACTCCTACACTTACTAAAGTAATATCAAAACTTAAAGAAGAGTTTTACAAACTATATAACATCTACCAAGAAGCAGGATACTATATTCAATAATATATCTTCAGATATTTATATAATAAATAGACTATGGGATTAGACACGACAATATTTGGAAAAAAGACCGTTTCTGATGTTTTAAAAGAAATTTACGACAATTCTAAGAATAAAGAAAAACAAATCAACGCTCTTATTGGAGAGTTAAAACCTCTTGTTGAGAACATAGGAGATGCAACTTTGGTTGTTCCTATGATTAAAGAGTATTTAGAGGTTGGAGTAAAGAATGATGAACATCTTATTAAAATGGTAGCACTTGTTCAAAGACTTGAAGGAGGAAAAGGTACTGAAACAGACTTTTTTAACCCAGAAGAGCTTGCAAAATTAATGGAACAGAGTGAAGAGCTAGGTAAACAATTAGATAAAAGAGACGAAGAGTAATGGCATTTACAGCACATTTAGGATCTAGTAAAGCCTCGGCACCAGCAGCTAAAAGTAAAGCAGCAAACTCCTCACAATACGGTAGGGTGGTCTCTATTGTACTTAGTGTAGATGATCCAAAATGTAAAGATGCTTCTATGATAAATGGGATATTCTACAGAATACCAGGTAAAGGAGCAAATGAAGATTCTACCGAAGGATTAAATTTTGCATATCAAGGAGATGTAAATATTAGAATAATCCCTATGGAAGGTGAGATTGTAGAGATACAAGCTAAACCAGCAGCAGGAGAAGGAGCAAAGCCAGGATCAACTACAAAGTACTGGACTAGTGTAATCCCCATCTGGAATCACCCACACCATAACGCAGCCCCAGACACAAGACAACCTGAATGGAAAAATAATCTTTTAGCAGGAGCAGTAGAACAGGCCACTATCAACCCTCTTCAAGCAAACCCAGGAGACGTAATAGTAGAAGGGAGATTAGGTCAATCTATTAGATTAGGAGGCTATAAAGGAACAGTACCGACTATAGTAGATGATGCAAATAACGGTAAACCTATTACTATTATTAGTAACGGGCAGATAGAAACCGATAACGGAAATGATTTAATACTAGAAGATGTAAATAAAGATTTTAACTCTATATACCTAGCATCAGATCATCAAATACCGCTTACATCTGCAAATACAAAAAGAGATTCTTATAACAACGTACCTGTAGCTTCTAATCAATACAGAGGTAATCAAGTAGTTGTAAATGGAGGAAGACTTTACTTTAATGCTAAGGAAGATAGTGCATTTATCTCTGCAAAAAATTCGATAGGGTTAAATGCAAATACATTAAATCTAGATGCTACAGATTACTTCTGTGTAGATGCAAAGACAATCTATCTAGGAAGAAAAGCAAGAACATCCGGAGGAGGTCAAAGAGAACCTGTAATACTAGGTAAGCAGTTAGAGAATTGGCTGAACGTATTACTAAGTAGTTTAGATGCTATAGCAAGTGCGATGACCTCTGCTTCTGCATTAGGAACACCAGTAACACAGTTAAACGCTGCAGGCCCTTCTTTAAAAGCCTCTATACAGTCTCTAAAAAAGCAAATTAAGCGAATCCAATCTAAGAAAGTTTTTACAGAATAATGGCAATAAAATCACAATTAGCAGGGATAGTAGCAAGACAAGTAGGAGCTCTACAAGGTAAGTTAACCAGTCAAGTACAGGATAGGGTACTTGAAATTGTTTCTAGATTTGCCAATCAATGTCCTCCTGATAAAGAGTTGAGAAAGATTATAAGAACTAGAGATAATTTATTAAAATCTATAAATGGATTAGAGAAAAGGTTAAACACTTTTAAATCTTTAGCAAATAAGTTAGGACCTGCTATTACTGCAGCTAAAATAGCAATAAAAACTATAACATCACTACCAACACCGACAGCAATAATCCCCCCAGGAAGCCCAGGAGGTATAGGAGTCCCTTTTTCTGCATTAACAAAACTTAGTGATAAGCTTATATTTCTAGATAAATTACTTGACTCACTAGAAGGAGATAAAGAAGGTATACTAGGGGTAATCTCTTCAGTATCTGCAACAATAACCAGTCTTAAAGATAGATTAAGAATTCTAGATAGTGCTATTGAAGCATGTAGTAAACAATCACCAGATCTATCAGGAATTGTAGCACAAGCACAACCTAAATCGAATACAGGTACAGAAGGAACCCCGTTAGACAATAAATACTACTACAAAGGGTATGAACTAGCAGTATTACAGGATCCAAACTCACCAGCAATAGCACCAAGAAGGTATGCAGTAGCAAAAGATAATAAAGGTACAGTAGTATTAAAAGGGCAATCTTCATTTAGTTCTGATACACAAGTCCTATTGGATGAAATTAAATTTAGAATAGATAATCAATTACCATAACATAACTATTTATTAATATGAAGTTAGATTTATTAAAAAAATTAATAAAAGAAGCTGTAGGGGAAGCAGTAAGAGAGGAGTTATCAAAGATTCTCTCGGAAGATGTGAGACCATCTCAACCTGCTAGACCATCTGTAATGAAATATGAAAATTACAAACCAGTTACAGCAAAACCCATACCGACAGGAGATCCTATAATGGACCTACTAAACGAAACCAGAGCTACAATGACATCAGCTCCAGATTCTGGGTATAGACCAGATATATCATCTATGATACAGGCTCCTGGATTAGGAATGGAATCAATGATGGAAGACAATTTTGCAAGACCGGAGGTAGGTATAGATTTATCTCAATTAGATTTTGTAAAAAATGCAGGAGCAATATACAAAGCATCAGTACAGAAAGATAAAGAAAGATTTGGAGCATAATGGCATTTAATATAGCAAAAATAAATCCTTTAGATTTACAGCCTAGAAAAGCAGTTGGGGTTAGCATACCTTTTTCTTCTAGAGCTGTATTTAACTCTACCTATACAACTCAAGATGCATTAAAATCTAATTTAATTAACTTCTTACTAACAAATAAAGGAGAGAGATTCTTAAATCCAAATTTTGGAGCTGACTTAAGAGCACTGCTTTTTGAACAAATGACACTAGAGGTTAAAGATACAGTAGCATCAGTTATTAGATCAGGGATAAGAGACTGGTTTAGTAACGTTAATATAGAAGCACTAAACGTAACAGAATCTCCAAACTCTAACACTATTACAATCTATATGAAATATTCTGTAGATTATACAAATATACAAGACGAATTGTTAATAAACTTTCAACAGTAATGGCCCAAGATAGAGATATAAAATATGTAAATAGGGATTTTAGTGATTTTAGATCACAGTTAATCGAGTACGCAAAGAATTACTTCCCAGATTCTTACAATGACTTTACTCCTTCCTCTCCAGGAATGATGTTTATAGAAATGGCTGCATACGTAGGAGATATTTTATCTTTCTTCCAAGATACTCAATTACAAGAAACTTACATACAACACGCTAAAAACCCTGCAAACCTATTCAATCTTGCTTATATGATGGGTTACCGTCCAAAAGTAACTACAGCATCTGAAGTAGATGTAGAAACATCTCACCTAGTAGATGCAATACTATCACCAGGAGGGAGTATAGGTCCAGACTGGTCTCAAGCCTTGCAGATACCTTCTAATACTAAGTTAAAATCAACATCAACAGGTCAAGTAAACTTCTACATAGATAAGCCTATAAATTTTGCTCTTTCAAGTTCATACGATGATACATCAGTAACTGTCGAAACTCTAGATGCACAAGGGGTACCTCTTTTATATAGATTAACAAAAACTGTAAAAGCTTATTCTGGAGAAATAAAAACAGCAACAGAGGTAGTTACTTCTGTAGAGAAGTTTAAAACAATTACAATAGATGATACAAATATAATTGGAGTGTTATCTATTACAGAAAATAACGGAAATACAGTTTGGTACGAAGTTCCTTTCTTAGGTCAAGATACAGTCTTTGTAGACGATGTAAACACATCTAATGATAAAGGAAGTGTACCTTATTTACTATCTCTTCAAAGAGTCCCAAGAAGGTTTACAACAAGATTCTCTTCAACAGGACAGCTACATATACAATTCGGAGCAGGTATAGCAGGACAAGATGACTCAATAATAACCCCAGATCCAACCAATGTAGGATTAGGATTAACACCAGGAGGAGTAAATAGGATAACCTATGCATATGATCCATCTAACTTCCTATCAACCCAAGCATACGGACTTGCACCTTCCAACACCACTTTAACAATTAAGTACTTAGTAGGTGGAGGAGTATCGGCAAATATCCCTGCAAATACATTAACAAATTTAGTAGGGTTTGGATCTACACCAACAGGTAATACAACTACCTTAACTTTCAATAATCCATTAGGAGCAGATGGAGGTAGGGATGGAGATACTGTTGATGAGTTAAGACAAAACTCTTTAAGAGCATTTAACGAACAAGGAAGAGCTGTTACTTTACAAGATTATGCAGTTAGGTGTTTATCAATGCCTCCTAAGTATGGATCTATCGCAAAAGTACACGCAGTACAGGATGAGTTAACTAACCCTAACTTAAAGGTAGACAGTATAATAGATAGTAATCCACTATCACTATCGATATACACACTGGCATACGACTACAACAAAAACCTTATAAAATCTTCAGATAGTTTAAAAAAGAATCTAAAAAAATACCTAGCAGAATACATGGTACTTACAGATTCTGTAAATTTTAAAGATGCTTTTATAGTTAATATTGAAGTTCAATTTGATATAATTACTAGACCTAATTTCTTAGGTAAAGATGTACTTCTAGCTTGTACAAATAAGTTAAAAGATTATTTCGATATATCAAAATGGAATATTAACCAACCTATTAACCTTTCAAGCCTATACACACTGCTTGATCAAGAAAAAGGAGTTCAAACAGTACAGAAGATACAAATAATAAATAAAGCAGGCGGTAATTATTCTCAATATGCATATGATATTACAGGAGCAACTAGAAGTAATATAGTATACCCTTCATATGATCCTATGATTTTTGAAGTAAAATTCCCAGACACAGATATTAAAGGAAGAATAACAACACTATAAGATGGCAGTATACAGAATATTTCCCGAAAAAGATACATTTATATTCTCAGAAGTCCCAACCGGTAATGCAGGTAAGGATGAGATAATTGAAATAGGAGGATACTCTGACACTTCCGGTGTAGGGGAAACAAACCGATTATTAGTACAATATAGTAATACAGAGATACAAAGTGTAATTGCCAATAAAGTAGCAGGAGCAACATACAGTGCTAGCTTGAATCTTTACCTAGCAGATGCTTACCAACTACCTGTTGACTATACCCTGTATGCATATCCAATTTCTGGAGCATGGGATAATGGGGTAGGAAAGTTTGGAGATCTTCCGATAAATACTACAGGAGTTTCTTGGCAATATAGAGGAGCAGGACTAACACAGCCATGGGCTACGACATCGTTCGCAACAGGTACTACAGGGTCATTCTTAACTGGATCTACAGCTGGCGGAGGAAATTGGTATACAGCACATAGCGGGGTAAATTTAGAGTTTACTCAATCACATGGTTTAAATTCAACTAACGATGTAAACATAAATGTTACCAAAGCTGTAGAGCTTTTTAATACAGCAACAATAGGTAATAATGGGTTTATAGTAAAACTCCCTAATAGTTTAGAATATAATACTACATCCTCTATCCGATTGAAATACTATGGGGCAGACACAAATACGATATATCCACCATTCTTAGAATTTAAGTGGGATGATAGTTCTTATAATACAGGATCGTTATCTGTTCTTTCAAATAATATTTCAATAATTAACCTTACAAATAATAAAGGCAGGTACACAGATGTAGGAAAACAGAGATTTAGACTTTCAGCAAGACCTAAATACCCAGTTAGATCATTCACAACAGCTTCTGCATTTTTAACAAACTACGCTCTACCTACAGCATCATATTGGGGGTTAAGAGATGAAAATACAGAAGAAATGATTGTTGATTTCGATACTCAATTTACAAAAATAAGTTGTGATTCAAATGGAGCTTTTTTTGATGTGTATATGGATGGCTTGCAACCGGAAAGATATTATCGTATATTAGTAAAAACAACTTTAGACGGAAGTACTACAGTAGTAGATAACCAAAATATATTCAAAGTAGTAAGAAATGGCTAATAATATAGAGATAAGAAAAACTGTATTTAGTACCACAGAATTTAACAAGGTAATAGATACAGATTTTAAAACATTTACACAACCAGTTCCTGAGGAAGATACAGATACTTCTGAAGAACTGTTTCGTCTATATGAAAAACTCTATTATACTATTGATGTAGAAGGAGAAGAAAACTCACATCAATACCTAGTAAGAAAAAGCTCAGAGTTATTAACTTTCGATAAAGTGACAGAAGACATTCAACCACTTTTAGATGAAATATCTCAACTAAGAGAACAGCTGTTACTAGCTAATCAACAAATCATAGACCTAGAAACAAACGTATAATCAATGGCAGATATAACCTACACAGTTGACGGAAGCTCACCAGAGAATATCCCAGGTTTCGAACAATACTCTCAAAATGATAAGGAATTAATTAATTCATTTGAGGTTAATAATGTATTTGATCCAAGTAAAAATTATATAGAATTACATATATTTTCTCTTTCTGATGAGTTATTAGAAAGCGATGCTCAATATACAAACTACTCTCAATTAGGAAACGCTCAATCAACAGGAGGAGGAGCATCTGTATTAACTGTAGACCCAGTTTATGATAGTAGAATTTATGGATATGATTTAGGAGGAGTAAAACTACTGTATCATTTCTTAAACGATTTATACACAGTTAATAATACGACTACTGAATTCTTTATTGAAAGTATCTCTCTAGATAGGACAGAATTAAGATTATTACCAGTATCTTTAACAGATAGCGATGTAGTAAAATTTACAGCAGGAATACAAAATAAACTACAAGTACAATCCTACTTCGATGGATTTAGGTTAAATTTTTCAGATAATGATTTATTTATAGCAGTTAATATTGATACTGTAGACTTAAATCAAGGTAAAGCAGTAGTTGTAAAACTATATGAACCCCTACCGGATACTTATTCAGAAAAAAGCAGATTAAATATAGTAGATATTATATCAGACTCAGTTGCTTATATAGTTGATTCTGAAATCACTATGGAGGATGTTATGCAACCTACCTTAAGACCTGCTAATTTTAACCTAGACATATCAGATGAAAGTGTAGTACCAACAGGTTACCTAACCTATAATGATCTTTTCAGCTATCCTGTAACAAATGCAAATAGTGAGATATATTCTCTATTTAGTGAAAAAGGTATAGATGTAAGTGTAGATTTCACAGACTATAATGACTTTGTTCATTTCTCCTCAGCAGAAGAGAGGTTAAATAACTTTAAGTATAAGTTAGATTTAATAACCAGCTATTCTTCAAGCCTAGCATCAATAAGCTCTGGAGCAGCAGGAAGTAGAACTTATTTTGATAATTTAATAACAGGTATTGTAAATAATTTTGATCATTACGAGAGATTTTTATATTACGAATCTGGAAGTTCTTCTTGGCCAAAATCTAATACAACTAGACCATACATAAATATACCTAGTATAAACCCAGGTACTTTTACACCAAACTCAACAGTAAGTACATGGTATTCCTCTCAACTTACTGAAGCAATAGCTTTTGATAGAACAAATGGAAATTCTCTTGCAAATGCAATACCAAGTTACCTAAAAGATGATGATAGTAATGTAAATTACATAACATTTATCTATATGATAGGTCAGCATTTTGATAACTTATGGACGTTTGCAAAAGCAGTAACAGATAAATACGATGGTGATAATAGAATAAATCACGGTATTTCAAAAGACTTAGTAGGAGAGGCTTTAAAAAATTTCGGAGTTAAATTATATACTTCAAATAAATCTATTGAAGACTTATTTGGAAGCCTTATTGGACAATCTTACCAGTCAGGGAGTGAGTTTATTACAAACTACGTACAAGCTTACCCAACAGGTTCTACCGTACCAATTCAACCATCTGGACTTGATAATTATCAGAAAGAAATACAAAAACGTATATACCACAATCTACCGCTTCTTTTAAAATCAAAAGGAACAGAAAGAGGATTGAGAGCGTTAATAAACTGTTTTGGTATCCCTTCCGATATCTTACAGATAAAATATTACGGAGGAAGAAATACATCAGAAAGACCTTTTTTCGGGGATTACACATACTACACAAGTTCTTTAGATAAAGTAAGATTGGATAATACAGGAAGTATTATACCAGGAAACACATTATCAAGTAACACATCTAATATTAAAAGAAATCCAAAATATACCGATGATTTACATAATATAGAAGTAGGCTTTGCTCCTTCAGACAATGTAGACAGGTATATTATATCACAATCATCAGCAACTTTCAATATTGATGACTATATTGGAGATCCTAGAAATTTAACGACACCAAATTACCAAGGACTCTACTCAATAGCAGAAGGAATCTTAGGAAATTTAGATAGATATAACCTACAGGATTATGTTAGATTGATTAAATTCTTTGATAATGTAATCTTTAAAATGGTTAAAGATTTTGTTCCTGCAAGAGTTGTAGCCGATACAGGTATTATTATCAAACCAAATCTACTTAATAGATCAAAAGCAAAATCAGTCTCCCTAACAGTAACAAGACCTGAGCATTCAGGATCAGTCAATACTGCTTTTATAGGAAGTGGAGACGGAGGAATATACTATTCAGGCTCTTTACAAGCTAGTACAGCATATAATAGACAAGTAACAACCCCAGAAGGAACCTATTGGAAAAAAGATCACAGGCAAGAAGAAGCTAAGTATGATGGAGAATTAGGAAATAGTGAACTTACAGTTACAGATGGAGAATTAGGAAAAAAGAATCCATACTTAAATCCAATATACCCTACAACTTATTATGATATAGGCATTTACTACACTATACCTTCAGGATTGTGTACAATATCTCCTAAACCACCAGGATTTGCAACACCCGGTTTACCAGTAAATCTTGCAACGTACTTTACAAATACAAACGGTACTACCTTATTTAGTATAGGAAACTCCCTAACAAACCTAGCACCTGTCACTACCCCTGACTCATATACTTTTCAAGGAGGAGCCGGGCAAGTATTTTATGTACGAGCTCAAGATCCAAACTCTACAAACCCTTGTATAAAAGATAATACAGTAACATTACAGATATGTACACTAAGTCTTGTTAATCCTGCCCCAGAACTAATCGTACCAGGAGATACAATTAGTTTTTCAGACTATATAGTAAATCCAACTGGATTAACAAATATTGAATACTCTGTAAACGGAATCGTTCAACTCGGAAATACATATACAGTACCTTCTAATGCAGTACAGCAAAATCTTAATGTAATTACATTACAGATAAAGTCAAATCAAGGAACCTGTATCTTAACAAAAGTATTTAATGTAACCAGTATAAGAGTTACATTAACATTAAATGATACTTTCGTAACGACAGCAGATCTAACTATGACAGTATCTAATAATAACGGAAATACTACGATAACAGAGAAAGGTATCTGTTGGGGTACTTCTCCAAACCCTACAACAAGTAACACTAAGTTAATAACAAATGCTGCAATAAACTCTCCAATATCAATATACCCGTATCCTCTACAATCAAGTACTCTATATTATATAAGAGCATACGCAGTAACACCTTTAGGAACAGTTTATAGCTCACAAGTAAGTACAACAACAAAAGAGTTAGGAGTAACAACATTGACATATGTATCTACAAGTGCAACACATATTAACTTCTCTACAACAGCTACAAACCCGCCACAATTACCGATAACACCAGGCCCAACAACAACAGGTGATCCTTCGCTAGTAGCCCTGAATTTTACATCAATCGCTGTACCTAACGCAAGTGCAGCAACTTATATAAATACGACAGGAACTACAATATTGTTAGGTACAAAACAAGTTGAGTTAGCAGGTAGACAGCCAAATGCACCGTATATTTTTACAGCTATTGCAACATACAAGCAAGGAAATACCGGACACGATTTAGTTATAACATCATCACCAGTTAATTATACGATGCCGACGCTTACTAGAGGTCAATCGTATGGAGGAGGTGTTATTTTTGACCTTTTACAATACGGAACCTCAGGTTATAACGGAACTTCTGTAGTGAAGATTCTTCATCCAAGTGATTACCCAAATCAGGTTCAACAGTCGTCAGCAACTAATGCCGGTCAAAACCCGCCAAATAACTACGGATACACAGATTGGCGTAGACCAACTACAGCAGAATTACAAACAATCTTCACTTATAGACCTTTCTTAGGTAGTGCAGGTAGTGGACTTAGTTATAAGAGTTATTGGGGTAGTAATTGGGATACAGTATATTTCGGTTCCGGTACTGCTTTAAGTAATACGTCTACCGATTACTACATACTTGCTCAACACCATATGAGATCTGTAAGAGGATCTAGTAATAATAGTCTATAAAAACTAAAAACAATAATGACAGAACAAGATTTTATAAACCTACATACTAATAACGGACCTCTAAGTACTACCGGTACTATCAATGTAAACTTTGATTTACTACCAGGTACATCAACTGGAAGAGTAACAGGTATTACAGTTACAAATATACCTCAAATTAATCCTCCTAATGTTAGTAGTTTTGATAATTTAGTGAGAGTACTGGAAGAGGTTACTGATGTAAAATTTAGAGTAGGCGGTACACTGTACACACTAGCTGTTGAAGATAGAAGAGCATATACTAATCCAACTAATAATGCTTTAAGCTTTTTCTATTTCAAAGTTACACCTTTTGACTTTAGTTATGATCCAAATAGTACTATCCAGCAAGATGTATCAGTGAGTCTATACCCTTTCCTATTAGGAAGCAAATTTACATTTAGTGATTATAATCCAGTTATAGATAATGTAATAGAGCAGAGAAGAGTAACATCAGGGTCTAGAATAGTGGAGTCAGACAGAAATAACACCACAGTTGCTCCAAGCAATCTAAATGCAATCTTATCAGGATCTGCAACACTAGCAGCAGTACAAGAAAGTAATTATACAAGTACAGGATGGGGTAATGGAAGATATAGAGGAAGTAAAACCAATTCAAAAAACTACGGAGGAATACCTGCTACACTATCTGGAAGAACATTCTCAGGAGCAATTTACGCACCACAAACACTAGACTCCTTCATACAATCGCAATCTTTTTCTACAAGAATTTTACAAAATATGTTCCACACAGGAAAAGGACTAACACCTACATACGAAATAGTTAGTAGCAGTTTTACAACAGTACCATTGATTGATGCTGATGATACCTCGATACTAATAGCTGCAGCTGGTGGACAAGTAACAACAGGTTCTTTCGATATTAACACTCTTATTAAGATAGACCAGGAAAAAATGAGAGTAACAGATTATATTGACAACAGTAACGGTACTTTCTTAGGGGTAACAAGAGGATTATTCAACACTCTACCAGCAACACATAGCGGAAGTAGTGGAATAGCTATAATAGCACCGACTTTTATATATGTGTACGACAGTGTACGGAGAAGAGAAAACGCTATGAGTAACGCAAAAATTTGGGTGGAAGAGACAGAAAAAATATATTATACAGATGCTTTTGGAGCAGTATATACAGGAAGTCTTTAAAATAAGTAAGTAGGTTGTATACTATATTTAAAAAGCATATATTTATAATAAGATAAAAAACACATTATGGGATATTTAGATAATTCGATTGTAACAGTTGATGCAATATTAACAAAAAAAGGTAGAGAGTTACTTGCAAAAGGAGATGGTTCCTTTAAAATTACTCAATTTGCTTTATCAGATGATGAAGTAGACTATACATTGTATAATCCAGACCATCCACTAGGATCTGCTTACTACGGGGAAGCTATTGAAGCTATGCCTTTATTAGAAGCATTTCCTGATGAAACTCAAATCATGAAGTACAAGCTTACAACTCTTCCAAGAGGTACAGCTAGATTACCTATTTTAGATTTAGGATACGCATCCATTAAACTAAAACAAGGAGCAGCACTTGCTATTACTCCTCAAACCTTAAACTATTTAGGAGCTGCTCAAACCTTTGAAGCAGGAGGATATGTAGCAACTATAGCAGATGCTAGAGTATTAAACTCATATAACGGAGTAGGTATAAATACTACAGAAGCAGAGAGATTAAATTCAACAACTACCCTAGGAACTAACGTTTCTAAAACAGTAATTGGAACCTCAATCAATTTAACTGCAACAACAGTAAATACATTATTTGGATCAAATACACAACTACAAACCACAATCACAATAATTGGTAGAGATTCAGGAGCTAGAGTTACAATCCCTGTAACTATTATCAAAGTAAATCAATAAGATATAAGATATGTCATTTAAAAGATTAGACCCAGAAGATATTTCAATTTCAGCAGAAGCAATTTCAGCTCCACTATGGTCAACAGGAATTTCAATCCTTACCAGCTTTATAACTTCTTCCAACCAAGTCTCAGGACCTACAGGAGATTATTACTATAAAGTATTTGATAATGTAAATAACTTAAATACACAATTTTCTTTAACATTCGGCAATAAAACCGGAGGAGGAACATTACTATATAATACTAATGTACCAATTAAATCACCCTCTTCTACTATCTACGGACAGTTTAGAAATTTAGTATTTGGAGATGAAGAGACTGACTTCGTATTTGGAACAGTAACACAGAACAGTATCTATGCAATAACTTTTGATAGATCAAGATATAAGGAAAAATTACTTCCAGGAAGCTTTAACCTTAAACTAGCAAATCCAGCTACAGGAGATAGCTTATACCTTACCGATAACAGTAAAGATGTATCTACAGTATCTTATGTAGATGCAGGAAGAGTGTATGAATTAGTAAGTGGATCTAACGGAAACGCTTATTCAGGACAGGGGTACACTACCTCTCAAGGATCTTACGGAAAATTTCTACCAGACGTAGGAGTTGTTATACTAAACGCAGCAGCATTAGATCTTTCAACACCACAGGGAGTTTCTTTAGGAACAGTTACAACCGCTAATACCGATGGTAGGAATATGGATAAACTATATTCTAGAATTGCATTTGGAGCAAGTACTGAAGCTCTTTCCGAAGAAACAGTATCTTCAAATTATGTATTTGTTCGAGTAAGAAATGGTGAATTTAACTATTCAACAAATCCTTCAAACATAACAGGTTCAGGTGAATTAAGACATTCAGTAATGGTTAATACCCCACAAGCTTACATCACAACAGTTGGATTATACAATGACAGTAATGATTTAGTAGCAGTTGCTAAATTATCAAAACCACTTTTAAAAGATTTTACAAAAGAGGCATTAGTGCGAATCAAGCTTGATTATTAATGAATGAGTACTTATAAAAAGTTAAATAAGCAGGATGCATATATTACAACATATAGTGCTAAGAAATCTTGGGTTGCAAGTGGAAGTTTTTATGACGATTATAAAATACTAAAACTAGCAGGTATATCAGGATCTAAGTACTATACTTTAAATTCTACCGATATACGCCAATCTGTATCTAGCTCTTATGAGTACAATACCAGCTTACTTTACAGAAGTATACACCACCTATACTACAGCCTTTTTCAAAACGCTCAAATACCCGCTACAGGTTCTTATGAAAATTACTTACAATCTTCATACAATGTAAGTGGATCTAGGTATATAAATGATACAATAACAGTATTTTCATTACCAAGAGAAGTAGTAGGAGTCAATATAGAACCAGGATCTGTTAGAATATCTCCTGATGTGAACTTCCCTTTTCATAACTATGTAACAGGAGGATACTCGGCAGATACAGTAACCCAGGAAGATGGGTATATACAGACAGTAGACACTTTATTCGGTATTCCAGCAACAGGGATTGATTATATCGATGCTGAAGGAGATTACGTAGTAGAAACAGATCCTACACCAGGAGAGTACCTAGAGTCAAATGGAGATAATAAGTATACGCAAGTCATTCTAGATGATGGGGAAGGTAATCTTTATATGGAGAATACTAAACCTAGGGTATATGTAGGGAATGTAATTTACCCTCACGGACAGTTAATAGTTGTAAATAAGATCATAGCTCAATACTATAATGCTTATTTTGATGCAATTATAAGTTGGAAATCTAATCATCCTATTTATACACATAATTACCACTGTCGAGTAAAAGAATCAGAGTATAATTTCACATTTAATCCTTCTACTCTAACAGTAGTAAATAAACCGTTATATTACAGTGACGGAGCTATATACAAGACAACTGGAAGTTTTATAGATGGATACAGAAACGATAACATAACAGGAAGCGCATTTCAGCCATACATAACAACAGTAGGGCTTTATAACGACGCAAACGAATTAATAGCAGTAGGGAAGATGGGTCAACCAGTTCCAAAATCTGCAAACACAGAAATGACATTTGTTATTAAATTAGATATATAAAAATATGGCATCACATCGACAGATAACCCTTAGAAATGTAAAAGGTACTGCATTAACCTATGCAGAAATGGATCAAAATTTATCCTCTTTTTTTTATTCTGCTTCTCTAAGTAGTACAGACTTATTACTACACTATACAGGTAGTTCTGTACTAGGTGCACCATACACGCCTACATCAGTAACAGTACCTCTAAATCCACTTTTAGCAACAATAACACAGCTTACTGTAGCAGGAACTCAAGTAGGAGATATTCAATATAGAATTAATAACTCTACGTTAGGAGCTGATTCATCATTCAAATGGGATACAGTCAATTACAGGCTAGGAGTAGGAACACCAAGTCCTGTAACAACCCTACATGTAACTAACCCTGTAAATTCAGCCCCTACTAGGTTAAGAATTAGTACACCAGGAACTAGCACAGGAAACAATACAGCAGCTTTAGAATTTGCTCTTGGAACTACCGTTATAGGGTCAATTGGAAAAACATCAGGAAATACCTCAGATTTATATATAAACAGTAATGTAGGTACAAGTATATTTACTGCTATAGGTAGTACAAATATACTACAGACAAATGCAACCGGTTTAGGAGTTAAAGCAATTCCAAATACAGACTTAACAGTACAGGGAGTAATAGGAGTTGGATCAGATACTACAGCAAATCAAGGATTAATAGGAAGTATAGGTACTAAAGTACTAGTAACAGGTTTGCCTTCTAATTCAACATTAACAGGCTTATTGGTAGAATCTCCAAAAAATTCAGTAGGATCACTATCCGGCGGTCATGTAGTTATAGGATTAAATCAAACAGCTACAAACACCAGTTATGCATTCTCAGTAGTTGCTGGATCAAACGGGGCATATACAACACCGCTACTGACAGTGAAAGCAGACGGTAAAATAGGTCTTAATAAAGCTAATCCAACACAAGCACTAGACATAGTAGGTAATACTACTATGACAGGTAATATTTATGTTTCAGGTTCTGCAACAGTAATAACTACTACGGATTCACTAGGAGCTAATTCAAAAGTATTGACAGTAAATGGAGCAGGTTTAGTACAATATGCTAATAACCTAATGCCACTGGGAGGTATCATAATGTGGGCAGGTTCACCATCAACACCTCCAACAGGATGGACATTATGTGACGGTAGGGCAGCAGTAAACGGAGTAACGATTCCGGATTTAAGAGAAAGATTTATTGTAGGAGCAGGAATAGAACCAGCTAAGACAGTAATTGACTACTCAGCACCATTTACAATATCTGCTATTCACCTACCAAGCGGTATAAGCGTATCACCAAATAATACAACATATACTATAGATACAGCAAACACGTACTATTTGGATACTACTGGAAAATTTAGACAAGGAGTTAATATCGATGGATATAACTACCATTTATACAAAGGTCCAGGAAGTACATCAGCAACTAGTTTTAAGTATATAGTATTTGATAATAGGTACAACATGTATGTAGTAGTACAGGGAGCTTTACCTAGTGTTGGATCTGCTGTAACTGGTGCTGTTATATTCTGGGGAGATCTTACAACATATCCTGTATGGTCGAAACCTCTAACAGTTCCTCCGCAATACAGTATAGGTGGTGATCACTATGCTGAATATACTAAATACTTTGCTAATGGTAGGAGAGTTGCGTTTAAGGAAATAACCTGGGCGACCACTACATCAACAGGGTATACTGTAGGAGATAAAGGTGGGCAAGATAACGTAGAACTATCAACCTCTCAAATGCCAAGACATCAGCACGATACATCTTGGGGAGAGAATCCAAGCGTAAATGGGGGGTACTATGGAAATCAAGGTACTGCACCTAATGGCCATGGAGGAAGTGGAGATACTGATTCCGATAATAATCACTTCTATACAAGTCAGAAGGGTAATAGTCAACCGCACGAAAACAGACCACCTTACTATGCATTAGCATTCATTATATACACAGGAGTATAGTAAAACAGAATACATATAAAAAAGATATTTATTAAAAAAGAGATATGGCAATATTAAAAAGAGTAGGATTAGGAAGAGCACTTACCCACCCAGAGATGGATGAAAATTTTTCATCTGTTTACTTCTCAAGCTCTTTAGAAAATAACGCAAATAATCTAAGATTATATTACAACACAAACCCTCTATCATATAATGAAATTCCATTAAATGCAGGAGGAAGTATTGGTATTATAAACTATGCAAATAATCGACTGGTTACAGCAACTGCAAGTCCGAGTATAGTAGAAGGGGAACCAAACTTTACTTTTGATGGATCTATAGCAAAAATTGCAGGTAGAGTAGAGATTGTAGATTCACAAAAGAATACATTAATAGGTACAGACTCAGGTTTAGGATTTTTTACATCATATAGGTATAATACTACTTTAGGATATAAAGCAGGTAGTACAGCAAAAGGTGAGGAGAATGTACTTATAGGATATGAAAGTACAGTAAATGGAGTAACTGTTAACTCTACGACTGCTATAGGATCTAGTGCTCTACTAGCTTTAGGTTCAGGTGAAAAAAACGTAGCAATAGGAAGAGCAGCAGGAAGCAACCTACAGTCCGGAAAAGGAAATATCTACATAGGAAACCAAGCCGGTACCAGTACTGCAATATCTGAAGATGATAAACTATACATAAACAACACATCAGGTACTCCTTTAATTGGAGGAAACTTTTCTACAAAAGTAGTAACTGTTACAGGTGCTTTAGTAGTTTCTCAAAACGTAAATGCAACGTCTTTTACTGGTTCTTTCCAAGGAAACGGATCAGGGTTAACAGGAATACCTTCTACAGGATGGGATGGTATTAGAAACGGTAATGCTCAAATAACAGGATCACTTAGAGTATCAGGTTCAATAGGAACAATTGTAGATTTTACAGGAGTTTCTGCAATATCTGGTTCAGTATTCTCAGGATCATTTGTAGGAAACGGATCAGGATTAACAGGAGTTACAGCAGATTGGAACGGTAGAAGAAATGGTAATGCTGAGATAACAGGATCTTTTATAGTATCAGGTTCTTCACCGACTATTAACTTAAGAGGGGTTACAACAATTGACAGATATATTAAAATATTTAGCCCGTATATTTCAAGTATAGGTATAGGATCTGGAGCTTTTGGAAGTAGTGATGGTATTAATAATCAGACTAGTGTTGCTCTAGGATATTCAGCAGCAGCTTCAGCACTAGGAAACAGCATAGTAGCAATAGGAGCAGGAGCAGGAACATCAGCAGGAACAGATACAGTATACGTAGGTGTAAGTGCAGGAAACTTACAATCAGGGCAATCAAACGTTGCAGTAGGATCAAGAGCTGCATCAGTAAATGCAGGTAACGGAACAAGTAATACATCAGTAGGATTCTCAGCAGCATACGTAATAAAAAACGGAGGCTCTAATACATCAATTGGAGCTGGTTCTGCATATTCTTTAGATGATGGAAATGAAAACGTAGCAGTTGGTGCTAGTTCACTATACACTTTACGAAATGGGTATAATAATGTTGCAATAGGAACAAAAGCAGGGCAATTTGCTAGGGGAGCAAGCTTAGGGAACCTGTACTTAGGAAACGGAGCAGGTCCAGCTGTAAGTACAGTTGAAACAAATAAACTATACATAAACAATACATTAGGAAATCCTTTAATTGGAGGAGATTTTAGTAATAAGACAGTAACGATATCTGGTTCATTATTCGCATCACAATCAGTAGTAGCACAGTCTTTTACTGGATCTTTCAAAGGAAGTGGGGCAGACTTGACTAACTTACCGACTACAACTTGGAACGGTATTAGAAACGGTAATGCACAGATAACAGGATCACTAGTTGTATCAGGATCAGGAGCAATAGTTAACCTTACAGGAACATCTGCAATATCAGGATCAACCTTTTCAGGATCATTTGTAGGAAACGGATCAGGATTAACAGGTATTACTGCTACAGGATGGAATGGTATTAGAAATGGTAATGCAGAAATAACCGGATCTTTAATTGTATCAGGAGCTTTAACAGTAACAAAAACTATTACAATATCTTCAGGAAGTGTTACTTCATATCCTGGAGTAAATATAATACATTTAGCAACATCAAGTTTATCAGCAGCATCAACAAGGCTATTTATATTTCCATTAGATGCTTCAACAGGGTACACAGGTTTTAAAGCAGATTATACATTAACAGATTCATCAGAAACCTCTAAGAAAGTAGGAACATTACTAGGATCTTGGGACAGGACAGGAAACTCAGTAATAAACGATTCATACACTCTAGCAACAGGAAATGTTACAGCAACAGCTTTTTCAATAGCTTCTAACAACACTTCTGCTTCATTAAGCTTAGGAGTTACAGCAGGTACTTTTGAATTGAATATGTTAGTAACAGCATTTAAACGATCTATATAATAAAATAAAACATGGCTAATTCTTACATAATAGGGAATAATCTAATAGTAACAGGAAGTATAACAGCTTCTCAAGGATTCTACGGAGATGGTTCAGGATTAACAAATATAACAGCATCATCTGAATGGGATGGTTCAAGAAATGGAGATGCTAGTATAACAGGATCTTTCTTTGTATCTGGATCAGGAGCAGTAGTAAACCTTACTAATGTATATTCTATTTTAGGAAATACAGGAATATCTGGATCACTAACTGTAACAGGATCTCTAAGTAACGGATTAGGTAATACAGCATCAGGTATTTATTCCCATGCTGAAGGACAACAGACAGTAGCATCAGGGCCATATTCACATGCAGAAGGTGCATTTACATCCGCAATAGGGGAAGGATCACATGCCGAAGGTGAAAGTTCAAATGCAATTGGAAATTATTCCCATGCAGAAGGAGCTAGTATATCAAATGGAGATTATTCACATGCTGAAGGAATTAGTACAGCAAACGGAGTTTACTCACATGCAGAAGGAAATGGTACAGAATCAAACGGGATAGGTTCCCATGCTGAAGGGTATTATGCAGCTGCAGTAGGAAACTACTCACATGCTGAAGGAAATACTGCATTAGCTTCAGGATCTTACTCCCATGCAGAAGGAAATGGCACAATAGCTTCAGGATCTTATTCACATGCTGAAGGAACTAATACATTAGCTTTAGGGTATGGAGCCCATACAGAAGGGCAATCAACAGTAGCATCTGGAACAGGATCACATGCTGAAGGAAACCTGACAATAGCATCAGGAAGTCAATCTCATGCTGAAGGTACAAATACATTTGCGTTAGGAAGTCAATCTCATGCTGAAGGATCTTATACCTTAGCATTCGGAAATTGGTCACATGCTGAAGGAAACAACACAGTAGCTTCAGGATCTTACTCACATGCTGAAGGAAGCAATACCTTAGCATCCGGAACAGGTTCACATGCTGAAGGATACAGTACTGTAGCATTAGGGGACTACCAACATGTTCAAGGACAGTATAATATATCTTCATCAGCACAAGCTGCTTTTATAATAGGTAATGGTACAGTATCCGGTAGAAGTAATTTAGTATTTGCCTCAGGATCTCAATTTCAAGTAACCGGATCATTAGAAGTACAAGGAGTTGTAGATGTAACAAGTAATGTAACAATAACAGGATCTTTAAAGGTACAACAAGGAATAACAGGATCTTTATTTGGAACAGCCTCTTATGCATTAGCTGCAACAGCACTACCAGCAGGAGCTGACACACAAATACAGTTTAATAATGCAGGTACTTTAGCTGGAAATTCTGGACTTATTTACGATGTAAATACTAATACACTAAGTCAAGGAAATGCAAATACAATTGATCCAATTTACGCTTTCTACTCACATGCCGAAGGAACAGGCACAACAGTTAAATCAGCAGCATCACACGCTGAAGGTTTATCTACAAAAGCATACGGGGACTACTCACATGCTGAAGGAATTAGTACAGCAACAGGAACAGAGAAAGGATACTATGCAACACAAGTAATCTCAGGTATTGCTCTTTTTGATGCATTGTATGGAAACATTACAAGTAAATTTAATTTAGGAGAGTATATTCACATATCTTCACCAGGTTCAGGAGTAAACGCTACCGGTACCGTATTGGGTAGAAAATATGTAGCAGGTGTAGGAACATACATAACATCTAGTTTATCAACAAATATAGCTCCTTTTGGACCTTTAACAGTATGTATTAACCCAAGCACTTCTCCAAGTTCTTGGACAGGGGATGCAATAATAGGAGGAAACGGATCAAATTCACAAGGGGAAGGTACATTAGCAACGGGTGCAAGTTCTCATGCAGAAGGGTTCTACACTATTGCAACTGGATACAGTGCACATGCTGAAGGGTACTATACAAAAGCTTTAGGAGACAATGCACATGCTGAAGGATCCTTAACTACAGCAATTGGAACTTATTCACATGCAGAAGGTAGTAGCACAATAGCGTCAGGATCTTACTCACATGCTGAAGGATTAAGTAACATAGCAGCAGGAGGTTATTCACACGTTGAAGGGTATCAAGCAGTAGCAAGAGGACAGGCTTCACATGCTGAAGGAGGTTACACACTTGCATCAGGGCTGGCTTCACATGCAGAAGGTTATAACACAGTGGCTTTAGGTAGTTATCAACACGTACAGGGTCAATACAATATATCATCCTCAGCACCATCAGCTTTCATAATAGGAAACGGAACATCAACCTCAGCAAGAAGTAATTTAGTATTTGCATCAGGTTCTCAATTCCAAATAACCGGATCATTAAATGTAACAGGAAGTATAACAGGTTCTTTATTTGGTACAGCTTCTTTTGCTACCTTAGCATATGCAATACCAGGAGGAACTGATACACAGATGCAGTATAATAACAATGGGGTATTAGACGGTACAGCAAACCTAACCTGGAATAATGCAACTAATACTTTAAACGGAGTATTCTCAGGAGATGGTTCACAACTAACAGGACTTGTATCACCAACAGCACAATTTGCAACATCAGCATCTCATGCAATTCAAGCAGATAATGCAAACACAGTTACAGGATATAATCATGTAGAATCATCACCAGCTTACCTATGGACAGTAACACATAATCTAGGAAACCAGTACCCAATAGTACAGGTTTATAACACAGATGACGTAATGGTAGTCCCAGATCGTATAAAAGGAGTGGATGTTAATACTACAATAATTAAATTCTCATTTGCAATGGCAGGTTATGCTAGAATACTTTAATTTAAAATATTTATACATAAATAACACGATATGATTTTAGATAGTCCTATAATAACAGGCTCGGTATACCTTTCAGGGAGTTTAACAGTAATTGGTAATATAAACGGTAGTTTTGTAGGTACATCTTCTTTTGCAACTACAGCTTCTTTTGCTTCAACTGCATCATACGTAAGGAATGCAGTATCAGCCTCTCACGCTACAACTGCATCATACGTAAGAAACATAGTTAGTTCTTCTTATGCTTCGACTGCATCATTTACTTATACAGTACAGACCGCACAAACAGCATCAGCAGTAACAGTAATTGATACAATTACAGGAACACCGCCATATTATGTAACTTTTGTAGACGGAACACAGACCACAGCTCTAAGATTAGACAGTACAGGTTTTATATACAATCCTACTATAAATACAGTATATGTTACTTCATCTCTTGCAATAACATCTTCATTTAGTCATAGAGCTTTAACAGGTTCTTATGCCTTAACTGCTTCTTATGCAGTAACATCCTCTAACGCTTTAACAGCATCTTTTGTACAAAACGCAATAACTGCTTCAACAGCTGTACAAGCTACAACTGCTTCTTACGCTTTAACTGCTTCTTATGCAGCTTCTGCAGGATTTGCAAGTTTAAGTTCTGTTATTACAAATAATACAGATAACTATGTATTAACAGCAACTAGCGGATCAACTATTAACGGAGAAGCAAATTTAACTTTTAACGGTACTACACTTACAGTAGGTGGACAACTTGAAAATGGAGAACTTATGCAAGCATTAGGTGACCACTCACATGCAGAAGGACTTAATACACTATCAGCTGGTGACTACTCACATGCTGAAGGACATTTAACAACAACAACAGGGCTGTATTCACATACAGAAGGGTATAATACTAAAACCTCAGTCTCTGCTTCGTATTCACATGCAGAAGGATATCAAACAGTAGCAACAGGATCTTACTCACACGCAGAAGGATACCAAGCAATAGCAAGAGCAGACGGAGCACATGCTGAAGGATACGCAACAATAGCATCAGGATCCTATTCACATGCTGAAGGAAGACAAACACAGACAAATCACACATTTGCACATTCAGAAGGATTTGGTTCAAACGCAGCAGGAGATAGCTCACACGCAGAAGGGTACTTAACGGTAACATTAGGAAGTGCAGCACACGCTGAAGGAAGTAATACATTAGCACAAGGAAGTGGTGCACATGCTGAAGGAGAATTTACAGTAGCATCGGGAGCATCAGCACATGCCGAAGGACTATACACCTCAGCATCAGGAGATTACTCACATGCTGAAGGAACTACCACAGTAGCAAAAGGTACCTACTCACATACTGAAGGTCAACAGACAGTAGCATCAGGATCTTATTCACATGCTGAAGGACTTTTAAGTATATCTTCAGGATCATGGTCACATGCTGAGGGAAGAGAAACACAAGCACAGGGTATGTATTCTCATGCTGAAGGAAGAGGAACAATAGCAAAAGACGAAGGAGCACATGCAGAAGGAAGTAATACAGTAGCTATAAGTACTTATGCACACTCAGAAGGAAGTAGTACAGTTGCATCTGCTCAAGGATCACATGCCGAAGGTATAAACACTACTACATTAGGAGCATGGGCACACTCAGAAGGATACTATACAACAGCATCAGGTGACTACTCACATGCAGAAGGAGCTTATACTTTATCATCAGGAAAATGGTCACATGCTGAAGGATCAGGATCTACAGCATTAGGATTTGCCTCACACGCAGAAGGTCTCTCTACATCAGCATCAGCAAATTACTCACATGCTGAAGGAAGTCAAACAATAGCACTAGGTACAGGATCACATGCTGAAGGACAGCTTACAGTAGCAAAAGGATTAGCATCACATGCTGAAGGATATTCTACAGTAGCGTCAGGATCTTATTCACATGCAGAAGGAGCATTTACAATTACAACAGGATCTTATTCACATGCAGAAGGATACTTTGCAATAGCATCAGGATCTTATTCACATGCTGAAGGATATAATACTCATGCAAACGGAAACTATTCACATGCAGAAGGATACAACACATATGCTAACGGACTATACTCACATGCAGAAGGAAATCTAACACAGGCAATAGGGGAATCTTCACACGCAGAAGGTCTTAATACAACAGCAACAGGATCTTATTCACATGCTGAAGGAAACACAACAACAGCACAAGGAATATATTCACATGCAGAAGGATATGACACAACATCATCAGGAGAAAGCTCACATGCTGAAGGAAGTAGTACAACAGCTCAAGGACGATATTCACATGCAGAAGGAGACTCAACACAAGCTATAGGAGAATCTTCACACGCTGAAGGATACTCTACAATAGCATCAGGATCATACTCACATGCTGAAGGATACCTTACAATAGCATCAGGATCATACTCACATGCACAAGGAAGACAATCAATAGCATCAGGAATTTATTCACATGCTGAAGGATATACTACACGAGCAACAGCAATAACAGCACACGCTGAAGGAGAGAGTACTTTAGCATCAGGTGGTGCCTCACATGCAGAAGGAGTATATACATGGGCACAAGGAGATGCATCACATGCTGAGGGAAGAGAAACAACAGCATCTGCAAACTACTCACACGCTGAAGGATATAACACAGTAGCATCAGGATTCTTTCAACACGTTCAAGGTCAATACAATATATCATCATCTGCACAATCTGCCTTCATAATAGGAAACGGAACAGGGACAGGAGCATCTAGAAGTAATTTAGTATTTGCATCAGGTTCTCAATTCCAGGTAACTGGTTCATTAATGGTGAAGGATATTTTACAATTATCAGTAAGAACAACAACACCAACCGCAATAGAAGGAATGATAATAGCATCAGGATCAGCAGGAGCTAGTAAAGTATACTATTACAACGGAACAACTTGGAATGCATTATTCTAAAAAATAAAATAAAAAATGTGGTTATATCAAAATAAAGAAATAAAAGAATTAGAAGATATGCCCGGAGACAACTTCGGGTTTATCTATGAAGTAACACACCTACCAACCGGTAGAAAATACTTAGGAAAGAAACAACTTATTTCTGTTACAAAAAAAGCTTTAGGTAAAAAAGAACTAGCTTTAATAACAGATAAGAGAGCTAGCAAATCTAAAATAGTTAAAAAGGAATCTGATTGGAAAACCTATTACGGTTCTCACTTAGAAATAAAAGGCTTAATAAAAGAGGGTAAACAGTCGGAATTCTCAAGAGAAATTCTTATCTTTACTCCAAATAAAAAGCTACATACATACTATGAAAACAAATTCCTATTTATAAAAGGAGTAATAGAACCAGATTCCAACTATATAAATGATAATATAGAAGGAAGATATTTTAGAAAAGATTTCTTATGATAAGATTACAAGAAATAGTTGGATTACCAAACCTTCAGTACCATTTAGATAATGATCTAACACTATCTGAATGTGTCTACAGGTACTCCTCTGACTCGTTTATACAATTGTTTGCTGAAGCAAGACAAGCCTTTAGAGACGGTAAAATTGTATTAAGTAGACAAGATATTCTACTACTAGAAACAACAGATATTGGAGAATATGGAATGTATGAAGGACAAAAAGTACCTTTAGACCTTCCAATGGTCGATGAAGAAGTAGGTCAAGAGATTATCTGTAAGAAGTGTAAACACGATTGGGAGACAACACCTGAAGATGATAATCCAGCCCTTTGCCACAAATGCGGGTATGACAATCAAAGAAACGTATACGATATAGAAGCATTTGAAGCCTGGAAAAGTCTTCAAGAGGCAGAATATAGAGGTAAAGATGTTCCTTTAAATAAACCAAAAAGAGGTGGTTCTAAAAAATTTTATGTTTATACTAAAAATAAAAAAGGAAAGGTAGTAAAGGTTTCTTTTGGAGGTACAACAGGATTGAATGTTAAGATAGATGAACCAGGAGCTAGATCTTCTTTTGCAGCTAGACATCAATGTGCTACTAAAAAAGATAAAACAAAACCAGGATACTGGGCCTGTAATATAGGAAGATATTGGAAGTCCTTAGGAGGTAGTAGAAACTTTAGCGGATACTGGTAATATTTATATAAAAAACAACAATGGAAAATTTTACAAAAATGGTATCATGCCTGTTTCATTCAAGAACACAGGTACATGTATTTCATCTACAAACTAAATCGTTTGCAGAACACAAAGCATTAAACGACTACTATGACGGTATTATTGAAATAGTGGACGGATTAATTGAATCATATCAAGGTAAGTATGGAATTCTAATGAACTATACTAACTTACCTATAAAGAACTATACAGACAATGCTCAAGTAGTTTCATACTTTATGCAACTAGGAGAAGTAGTAGATGTATTAAGACAAGATATACAAGATTCATACTTACAGAATCAAATTGATAATGTAACAGAGTTAATAGAATCAACTAAGTATAAATTAAGGTTTTTAGCATAAAGTATTGCTGATATGGATCAGGAAAATAGACCTTACCAAGAGTTAAAACAATTTGACACTCTTCGAAGAAAGTTTAAGGAGGATACACCTGAATCAGAATTAGTATGGCATAGAGATAGGAGAGATCGAGAAGTTACAATAATAGGAGAAACAGATTGGATGTTTCAACTAGAAGATGAAATACCTCAGCAATTAAAAAATACAATATTTATACCAAAGAGCACCTACCATAGGTTAATAAAAGGAACAGGGGAGTTAAACATACTAATACAGGAATTCTAAGTGGAAGAAGGGTTACCGGCATATTATTGGATAGCAGCAGTCATCACATTGGCATTGTATTTAATTATAGAAGAATTTAAAAAAAAATAAATAATGAAAAAATCTGAACTAAGAGAACTAATACGTGAAATAGTAGGAGGATACGAACCGGATGGAAAAGGAAAGCTAGTACCACATAACGATAAGTTCGACAGTACTAAACTGAATAATATACTAAAGGGAATTGTAGATAGAGATAGTGAAAAGGAACAAGAAGCTCCTGTAAACGAAGAAGAAGGAGCTCTAACAGCTTTAGAGATTAAAGAATTTGTTAAACAGACCCTTGACCTTCAAGATTATGACGTTAGCGTTAGTCTTAACCCAGCCTATAACGAAATTAAATTAACAATAAAGCAAGATCCTTCTGAAGAAGATTTTAACAATATACTTAGCTATTTAGAAGATAACGGATACACAATCGACCGTAAACAAACAACAAGAGAAGGGGATGATGATGGTGATAGGTACTACTACCCTAGAATTAGATTTCAATAGTGATCAGTCTTTATAACATACTAAAAGAAGTAATTTCACCAACTCAAGAGTATAGTGAACTTGTTAACGACATTGTTGATCAAGGAGGAGAGTACATAGGAGAAGGAGATTATGGAGTAGTATTTTTAGTAGGAGATAAAGTAATGAAAGTAACTACTGATTCAGAAGAATTAGAAGATGCACAGCAAATAAAAGGACAAAAGACCAAATACTTTGTATACATATACGATGTAGAGGTTAGAAACCCAAAACTAGGAATTATTACAATGGAAGATCTACAGCCTTTCACAGGATCTGAAAAAGATGTTCCAATTGATGATATAATGGAAGAGGCAGATATGCTAGGAATATATCCAGACTTAGAAGGACCAGGAGGTTCAATTAAAATGGATAACCTAATGCAAGATAAAGCAGGTAGAATAAAAGTAATAGACGTATAATGGCTAGAGGTAACCATAGTTCTCCACAAAGAACAAAGTTTAATAAGAGAAAAAAATCAATAGTAAAGACTGCTAAGACAATAAAGCAGAATGAACTAATATTAAAAAAATTACAGAATGGATAATTTCGATTTAAAAAAATTCTTAGTAGAGAATAAATTAACTAACAATTCTAGAATAGTGGAGGTTGATAACGAAGAAGCAGCTTTTGATGCGGAATTTGCACAAGCAGCTAACGGTATTGCTAACGCAATTGGAGCAGAATTAAAAAACAAAGATCCAAAACAATTAGATGAAGCAATAATAACTGCTACAATTGCAGCCGTATTAACAGCAAACGCAGTAGTAGGCTTTATATCAAAATACTCTGCAAAATTATTTAAACTTTTAAATTATAAAAAAGGGGAAGATATTGCAGAAAAGATACATCACTGGGCTCATGACAATGAAAAGAACTTTCAAGCTCCTATTAGAAGAGTCTTAGGCTTCTTTGTAAAAGATCCAAAAACATTAGACATATTAACAAAGAGTGTATACGCTATAGTAGTGGGAAGTATGGCAGCTGGATACGGTGCAGCAGCACTTGACAAGTTATCACATGCAGACTGGTTTCAAGGAGCATTATCATCACTAAAAACAGTAGCAAAATCAGAAGAAGCAATAGTAAATGCTTACCCAGCAATTAGAAAACTATTTGTATAAAATATTATTAAAAATAATAAAAGAAAGGCTTGTTTATTCAAGTCTTTTTTCGTATCTTAAGATGTCAATCGGTTATGTACATATATGAGTAGTAATATATTATTAGGGTTTATAGAGAATGTCTTAGGTAAATCTCATAAGAGAGCAAGAGAGAACTACGCTTTTACTTGCCCTAAATGCAATCACCATAAGCCAAAACTAGAAGTAAACATGCATACCAATGAAAAAGGTGAGAATCCTTTTGAATGCTGGGTATGTGGGTTTAAAGGGCGTACAATCAAGTCTTTACTTAAACAATTACAAGTACCTGCCGAACAAGCGTATGAAATACTTAAATATGTAAGAAAAGGTGATGAAATAGGATATGCTCCTACAACTTCTGTAGAACTTCCTAAAGAGTTCCAAGCCCTTTATACAGCATCAACCACATCTATTATAGCAAATAAAGTAAGGAAATACCTCTATAAAAGAGGATTTACCGACAGAGACTTCCTAAAATACAACATAGGTTACTGTACCTCAGGGGAATACAGGGGGAGAGTGATTATTCCTTCATATAACGAGAATAACCAATTAAATACATTTGTAGGCAGAACCTATGAAGATGCATACCATAAATATAGAGGTCCAGAGATTTCTAAAGATATAATAGTCTTTGAGAACCTTATTAACTGGGCCCAGCCCATAATCCTGGTAGAAGGGGTATTTGATGCAATAGCAGTAAAAAGAAACGCAGTACCGATACTCGGTAAGTCTTTATCAAAATCTTTGATAAAAAAGATAGTATCAAGTCAGGTAGAAGATATATATGTAGCCCTAGACAGGGATGCATTTAAAAAAGCACTCTCATATACAGAACAGTTTCTGAATATGGGAAAGAAAGTATATCTAGTAGATATGCAAGATAAAGATCCAAGCGATATGGGCTTTGCAAGCTTCACTCGTTATGTACAACAGGCAGAGGAAATGGACTTCGGAAAGTTACTCCGCTACAAACTATCATAATATGATACAAAAAGGACAGAATGTTTTGTCAGAACATGCTAAGAAGAGGTTAGATTTTAAACCTGAACTTAAACAAATTAACTTCCTTGATAGGAGGGTTTATCAACGATCGGAAGGAGTATTCTACCCTTCAGTTACTTCGATCTTACAGTACATGCCAAAGAATAAGTTCTTTGAGTCTTGGTTGAAAGACGTAGGACACAATTCAGATATTATAATGAGAAGAGCCGGAGATGAAGGTACTCAAACTCATAATGCAATAGAAGAGCTATTAGAAGGTAAGGAAATCCAATGGATGGATGATTACGGTAATGCCCGTTACAATGAACTGGTATGGGGAATGATTATAAAGTTCAAAGAGTTCTGGGATGTAGCAAAACCTGAACTCATATTTACAGAAGAATTTACCTACTCAGATGAACATAAGTATGCAGGAACAGCCGATATCGTTGTAAAGATGAACGATGAAAACTGGTTAATTGACTTTAAGACATCAAATCATTTACATAAATCATATGACTTACAGTTAGCAGCTTATGCTAAATCAATAGAAGAAACAAAAGGTATTAAGATAGATAGAACAGCTATTCTTTGGTTGAAAGCATCAACTCGAGGAGCTGATAAAGCAGGTAAGAAGTTACAGGGTAAAGGATGGGAGTTGAAAGTGATTGACGATATAGAAAAGAACTTTGAATTATTCAAATTAATCTATAAACTATATGAGCTTGAGCATCCAACAACAGAGCCAAAGTTCACATCATATCCAACTACTATCAAACTTTAGTACTATTTATTTAATATAATAGTTGCATAGTAGAAATATTATGCGTATCTTTAGGCAAATAAAAGTATAATGGGAGGAAACGTATTCGATAGTACAGCACCAATAAAAAAAGAACATATTAAACCGACTCTATTAGAGTTCTTTAAGCAGTTCAAAACTATATTTCCAAAAGCAGAACCATTCTTCAGAGAAATGAAAACTTTAGGATCTGTAGGGAAAAAAGATTATTCAGGGGATATTGACCTAGCACTTGCCGGGTCATCCTTTGATAATGTAGAGGATTGGGGACTAGACGAAAAACACGTTCAAGACCTGTTTGTAGGGTTCAAGAAAAGAGCTAGAACATCTTCGGATGATCAGCTAATGAAAAGAGCAGTAATTGTAGCAATAGCACAAAAGATTGCAGAAGCTGATACAGAGATCATAGCAGATGTGAAAGGATCTTCTGCAGGAGCTTTATTCTTACTATTTCCTCAATACGATGAGAATAACGAAGTAGTAGGGCAAAACGTTCAGATAGATGTAAATGTAGGAGATGTAGATTGGTTACAATTTGCTTACCACTCAGCTACCTATTCAGGAAACGTAAAAGGGTTACATAGAACACAATTACTTGTATCTTTATTCTCACAGAAAGGATATACATTCTCTCACAATTATGGAGTAAAAGATAAAGAGTCACAAGAGATTGTAGCAAATCAACCACAACAAGCAATAGGCCTTTTAAATAAGGCATATGGCTTAGATTTAGATAGAGATACAATAGGAGACTATTTTAAACTGATAGAAACGTTAGAAACAGGCCTATCTCCGGAGGATTTACATGCTGTTTATGATACTTATTTAAAAATATTAGATAGTACTAGATGTGATATACCAGAAGATTTACAGTCATATTGGATAGAAAACCAAGAAAGATTAGGATTAAAAGGTAAGTTCTTACCGGATAATTCAAACTTAACACAATATAAAGTATAATATGTCAGGAGTAGCAGGAGGAAATAGAATAGAAAGAGGGGATGTACAAAATACATTTAACAAGTACGTAGAAGAAGTTCTAAGTAAAATACCAGGCTTTAAGAAAGCTTCTCTATCAGGGTCCGTTAAAGCAGGTTCTAAAGCTGATTTTGGGGACTTAGACATTATTGTTTGGTTTGAAGGAGATGATAAAAGAGAGGTCAAACAAAGACTTATCGATGCAGCTTTAGCTCTACCACAAAACATAATTGTACCTTTTAAATCAGAAAAATATATAGGAAGAAGATACTACAACTCAGGTGAATTAATCTCAGTTCTTTATCCAATTGTAGGAAAAGAGGGTCAGTATATACAAGTAGATAATATAATATCACTTTCAGAAGAAGAACATGCATTTAAAGGATCATTTTTAGATCTACCAGCTGAAAAGCAAGGAATATTAATAGGATTAGCAAAAGTAATTCTATTAGAACAAGACCCACAAGACGTGTTTAGAAGAATGGGTATTTCAAATGTACCTAAACTTAAGAGAGGTGAAGAGTTTGAATTTAACCTATCATCAGTAAAACTGTCTTTAAGAAAAGTAAAACTTGAAGGATTTAAAGAAATAGCAAGAGAAGAGGTGTGGTCAACAACAGCTTGGGGTACTATAAGGATATTATTTCAAGGATTTAACATCGATGGTTCTTTTGAAGACCTATTAGATGATGTTGCTAGAAAGCTTACTAATGCTAGATCTAAAAACAGAATAGCAGGTATATTCAAATCAATGGTATCTGTTAAATCTGGAGAAGTTGGAACAGCTAAAGGAAAAGGAAAGGAAGATGCATTAGAGAAAGTAGCACAAACACTTGCAGAAGCGTTAGATGAACAGTCCATAACAGTAGCACTATATGCAGGAGGTTTTAAACCACCTCATAAAGCACATTACGAAAATGCTAAACTCTTATCTCAAAATGCAGATAAACTAATTATATTTATTGGATCAAAAATAAGAGAAGGTGTAAAAATTACCGCTGAACAATCCAAAGCTATTTGGGAAATATATTCAAAATACCTAGCAACACCGGTAGAAATTATTATAAGCCCAGTTACTCCGATTAAAGACATTTATGACTGGGTTGATCAAAACCACTCTGAAGTAGATAAGATTGTTACAGGTACAATGGCAGATGAAAGAGCTAAGTTTAGTTATTTCGATAAAAATAAAGGTAAATATCCAAAAGTAGAAATAAAAGAACTTCCAGTAATAGTAGCAAAAGAAGATGATAAGTTTTCTGCAACTGAAATAAGAAAATCAGAAGAGTACTTAGTATCAGGTAAGTGGATTCCATCAGTTATATCAAAAGAAGATAAACAGGAAATAATAAGTATTGTAACACCACAGGAAGAACCTTCAATAGAAGATAAAATGCTTAACACAGTAGATGAAGTATTTGAAAGTTTTTTCCCAAAAGTAGTTAAAGAAGCATCATCAGGAGTACCTGTCATGCCATCTGCCTCTATACCTTCAAAAGATAGAGCTAAGTTAGAGCATTTATACGATGAATTAACTAAAAATATAGATCGCACTGAATTTAATATAGAATTTTTACAAGATAAAGTTGTTATATCAAATAGAACAATAAGCCAAGTAGGTTACGACTATACTCCTAAGCAAAAAGATCTTCCAGAGGGAGTAGAGCAAGAGAGATTTGATTATACTCCATATATAGGATCCCTTTTAGAGTATATGTTAGATGAAAAAATGAATATTACACCACTTCCGGAGGTAAAAATCAGATATGACGAAGATCAAGCAAATGATTTCTTTGGTAGAACAGCTTACTATGATCCAAACAGTAAAGAAGTAGTGTTGTACGTAATGGGAAGACACCCAAAAGATGTTTGTAGATCATTCTCTCATGAGATGATTCATCATATGCAGAATATAGAAGGAAGACTTGAAGGATTAGCAGCTACTACCAATACAAATGAAGACGATTACTTACAAGAAATAGAAAAAGAAGCTTATTTAAGAGGTAATATTACATTTAGAAACTGGGAAGACGGTATTAAGAATGGAGTTAAAAAAGGGGAACAAGTTATGGCAGAAGGAAGGTATGATAAGATAAGTAACCAAGCATCATCAGAGTTATTTAGAGGCTGGAAAGAAGCATTTGAAGCAGGAGAAAAGAGTATAGGATTTGAAGAATCTTATTCAAATGGAGATGTAGAGTTTGACGTAGAAGGAACTCTAGTACTAACACCAGGTACAGGTAAAATGGAAGTCTTAGAAAGTACAGGAGCAGGCTTTGATGATGATGGAGATTTTATTATAGTAGATATTGCTATTGATCCAGAATTACTACCAGATTTTTGGGAAGAGATTTCAATGACTTTAAAAGATCTTTTCAGACATGAAATTGAACACCTAACACATAATAAAGGAGGAGTATCTACAAACCCTTCTAAAGTAATGAGAGGTGATTTAGCAAAAAGAGATAAGATAAGAGCAGGTGAAAAACCAATAGCAGATTACTTTAAATTAAAAAAAGAAGTAGACGCAAATCTACAAGGAATGTATTTTAGAGCTAAGAAACAAAAACTACCACTTAAAGTTGTAGTAGATAGATACTTAAACGCTCAAGATATTACACCAGAACAGAGAGAAGAAATCCTATCAATATGGCGTAATAGAATGCCGGCTTTAGGGATAAAACAATCAATATAAAATAAAAAGGTTATGGGAGATTTAACAGACTTATTACTAGAAGAGTCAGATTTCATACCTAAATATCAGCTTTATTGCGATATGGATGGAGTGTTAACAGACTTTGAAAAGAGATTTGTAACTTTATTAAGGAAAGAAGGTCCAAAGTATTACTCAAAAGAAGTAATTAAACAAGTAACAAGGCCTAAACACTTTGATAAATTAGAAGGAACAGAAGAGTTCTGGAAATTTATTGACCAACACATAGGATTAGAGTTCTGGTCAGAAATGCCTTGGATGCCGCACGGTCAAGTATTGTGGGACTTTATTCAACCATATAATCCAAAGCTACTTACATCACCATCTGAGGATGATACCTCAAGGCTAGGTAAAAAACTATGGGTAAGAAATCATCTATCACCAGCACCACCGGTAATTTTTAGATTCGGAGATGCTAAGTCGGATTTTGCAAATGAAAATTCTATATTAATAGATGATAAACCTTCTAATCTAGAGGCATTTGCTTCTAAAGGAGGAATAGCAATAGAATGTAAAGATGGAGATGTTTCATCGGTTATAAATAAATTAAAAAAACTTGGTTATGGGCGAGAGCTTACTTAAAAAGGAATTCAAATCAAAAGATGTTAATAGAGCTAGGAATTTAGTCAATAAAAATTTTAGCGATAGTACTACACAGGGTGTAGGATACTCCAAAGCATACGAAATGCATGAGGAGGGAGATATTTGGGAAGAGAGTGGAAGAACCTGGACTATCAAAAACGGGATAAGACAGAATATAACAAAGCTGGATAGTGCAAAAAAAGCATTACAAATACCACTAGGCTGTCCAAAATGTGGAGGATCTATGAAACATCACCTTGCACAAAAAATGTATAAGGTACATAAAATGTGCTTTGATTGTGTTATAGATTATGAAGCACAGTTAAGAAAAGCAGGGTTATACGAGCAGTACGAAAAGACAATGATGCAAGGAGGCATAAAAGCTTTTGCAAAAGACATTGAAGCTTGGGCTTTAGAAATGATAAACAACTCAGATACTTTTGTAACAGAGCAGGGAGACATTGAAGACTGGAATACTACGAGCAGTAAAGTAAAGGCAGAGTTAACAACTAAGCTACAAGATTACCTAAAATACTTAAATTCACATATAGATTCGTAATAAGTTTTTTTTACTATTTATTTTTAAACAGTAAATAGCACTTAATTTATGGCAAAAGCAGCACCTTCTCCAGCTAAGGTAGAAAAAGTAAAGGTATCAAGACCTGGAGTTCATGCAAAATCTAAAACTTCAAAATTGAAGAGTTCTAAAAATTATAGAAAGCTTTATAAAGGACAAGGAAAGTAATATGAAACTAGCACAATTACTACAAGAAGCAATAACTGACTCTAACGAGGTAATTGAACAGTTTGCAGAAACTCGAGAAAAAGGAGCTGAAAAGATTGCTGATAATGCTAAGGAAAAAGGCGGATTAGCTCTACTAACATGGCATCATTTTAAAGTTAAATTACCATATTATAAAAAAGCAGCTGAAGGAAATCTTGATTTTGAAAAAGCAAAGAAAGAATACGAGGATACTTATAAGAAGATCTCATTAGACATGTCTCAAATCGAATTTCAAAGAGAAGTAGGTAGATTAGAGGTATTGGGAGAGCTACTTATAAAAAATAAAAAATAATGCCAACTCTAAACACACCTATACCCCATTTTTATGCTAAGATGAGAACAGAACATCTCTACCAGCATGACGGAAGAGAAGGTATGCAAGATGTAATAGTATTTGGTACACAATCTGTAGGAGGAAGAGCTATTACATTTCATGTAATGACAGATGAAGGAGCTGTTAGATCAAGAGTTCCAATTCATATGCTCGCTTGGAAGGATGATGCACCAAAAATGGCTTTAGACCATTTACAATTATGGGATTGTTTTGGATATGAAGTATCCTGCACAGTATACGATTACTTACTCCAATCAAGAGTAAAAGCAATATTTAAAGACGGAAGTAAAGAGTGGGGAAATTATATCATGACTTTTGACTGGTATAACAATCCATATTCTAACGAACCTACACAATATAAAGCAGCACATCTAATTAAATTAGATAATGGAAACTTTACTCTCCAACCTAATAATAGGTTAATGTGGAGAGATATGTCTTTTGTAACTCAACCATTCCCAGATAGACCGGATTGGATGATTGATGATAAAGAATGGTTCTGTGAATCAGTCTCAGATAAATGGACAATGGAAAAAGGTAATGAAAATATTTACTATTATACTCTAGAAAATGAAAAAAAATCAAATAAGAGAGATAGTTAAGGAAGTTCTTCAAGAGGAATCTAAAGGACTATGGGCTAATATACATGCAAAGCAAGAAAGAGGAGAAAAGCCTGCTAGAAAAGGAAGCAAAGCTTTCAAAGCAGCTTTCAAAGCAGGAAAAGAGATATTAGCTATGAAAGAGATAACCTCTTCAGAACTAGACTCTGTGGAAAGATATGCTGATTCAGAATTAGATCCGGTAGATGTAGAATTTGGTAACCACTTCTTTGATCGACTAAATGATCCTAGAAACGGAAAAGAGATAACATCGAGTGAATTAATGACTTTCTTTGATAGGTTATCTAAGAAAAAAGAAGCTTTTATAAGCTTTGTAAAAAGGTATCAAGAGTTTGTTGTTAAGGATAAAAATAGTAGTATTAATATTCCATTTGTTAGTCAAGTAAACCAGGCACTAGCAAAGACTATTATGAGGAAACCGGGGTTTGTAACTCCAAATCCTACAATAGCAATAGAGGAAGGAATAGATGATCCTGTTCAACCAGGAATAGTAAAAGATAGGTTAGGTAAATTAACTTGTACAAAAGTAAGAGCAGCTAAAGCAGGGCTTGAAGATAAAGGTACTCATTATGCAAAAGCATTACAGAGATACCTAAATTATCACTGTAAATAGTAGAATAATATAAAATAAATTCATATCTTTAGAAGATGAAAAAACTAATAAGAATAGTAACAGAAGAAATGACACCTGCAGAAGCACAAGCTAAGAAATCTGCAATAGCACTTCAACAAGAAAAGATAAAAGACGCTACAAAACAGCTACAGACTGCTAAATCTCCTTTAGAGAAAACAGCAGCACAAGATGCTTTAGTAGCTGCTAAAGAAACTTTAGCAAAAGCAACAGCAACACAAGAAAGTATCTCGGAAGAAGTAAGAAAATATACAGCAGAAGAATCAACAGCTATTGGTAAAACAGTAGGTAAGTCTCTACTAAAAGTATTACGAGCACAAGGAGATGAAGTAGTTGACATCAGACTTACAGGAATAGGACTTAATAAATTTAATATCAAAGTAAAATACGGTAATAATAAAGGACAAGACCTCTTTAAATTTGACCTAACCCCAGATACAGAAAGTATAGTATTAGATCTAGGAAACGAACCATTAGAGCTAGTAGACTTCGTGATAACACAAGGTAATACTGTTTCTCTACCTACTCCTGAACTAGAAGATAAACTAAGTGATGCAATGAAAAAGTATGTAGGAGAACCAACAGATACTCAATATGATGATATAGCAACACAGCAGTTTCCTGATGATGAATCACAAATAAATAAAAATATAGGTGAAAATCATAACTTACAGCCAGATGATGAATCTTCAATGGCAAAAGCACAATTAAGATCTATTCAATCAAACGCAAGTAAGATGATGGATTTATTAGGAGATGATGATCAATTAGATGCATGGGTTCAATCAAAACTAACAAAAGCAGAAGATTATCTAGACGCAGTAGCAGGATATACAGAATCAGAAAAATACGATAATCAAGAAACTAGAATAGTTGCATTGGCATTAAATGAAAAGAAAGCTACACATTGCGGGAGATGTGGACATACCCATGTTAAAGGTACACCTTGTCCAAGACCTTTTAAAGAAGGTGTAGATGAAGCATTAGACGGAGTTGGAAAAGAAGATGACGATGTTAATAATGATGGAAAAGTTGATAAAACAGATAAGTATTTAAAAAATAGAAGAGATACTATTTCTAAAAAAATAACTAAAGAAGAACTGAGAGAATTAATGCTTGAAGCATATATTGAAGTTCTACAAGAAGAAGAAGGAACAGTTCTTAAAACATCTACACAAGAAATATTAGGAAAATTTCCAACAGTAAAGAAAACATTAACCAGCTTACTTACCAATGAGTATGATGAGTTTATAGAAGACGTAAAATGGGTAGCACCAAAACCATCTACCTTTCAAGTTGTTCTTAAAAATGGGCAGGCATTTTATTTAAAATGGACAGGAAAAGATTTTGATGCTCAAATAGAAGGTAAAAATTACTTTTTGGGAGGTACTTCAGCCTACCAGCAAGCTTTAGATAAATTAAACGATATACTTAAAAACGGACCAATCACAACCGGTGAAGAACCAGGTGGAGAAGAATTCGGAGCAGATACAGCAGCCGGAGGCGGTGGTGGAGGAGACTTTCCAGGTGGAGAAGCCGGAGGAGAACCAGCACCCGAATTTGGAGCAGAAGAAACACCAGCAGGTGAAGAAGAGGTAGGAACAGAACCAGAAACACCAGAAGCACTTTAATGAGCGTAGTAAATAAAATAGTTGCAGAATGGGCCTTCCGTTGTAAAAAAGGATACCCAGATATGAATAATCCTGCCGATATGAAAATATTAAAAGAGATTTATTCTGAATTTGGAGTAGTATTAGAGGAAGAAAAACCTAAAGAGAAAGCAGAATACAGTGCTGATGATCTTATTAAACTACTACAGGATAGAAGATCAGAGCTAGATAGTGCTTTTATTCAAAAAATATATCACTCTATTCAAGAGAAAGGTAAAAAACTGGGTTCACTTATTTCTAAAGAAATACACTCGAAAGGTTTAGATGCCTCTGAGGCTGAGCTTTTTGGACTGATAAATACTGTACCGGGACTAGAAACACAACTTACACAGGTACTAAGTAATGCAGATAACCAAATAAAACTTAGCGATTTAGGTAAAACAGGTAATATAATCTCAGTAGGAAAAGCAGTTACCAAACTACCTCAAAGCTTTCTTGTTAGCTTACTCTCTGCAGGTCGTTCTGCAAAAGGAGGAAAAGCAGTTGGAGAAGGAGAGGCTTTTTTAGCTTTATTAGGGAAAGAGGGTAAGAAGTTAGATATAGGGGATGTTGGATTAGAAGGTAAATCTATAGAACTAAAAGGAAGAGCAGGAAGATTAGGAGGATGGGATTCTTTGGAAGATTTATACAGCTCTCTTGATAGCCTAGACCCAAACACACAGCAATCGGGTAGGTCAAAAAGTGTTCCTGTAAGAGTATCTGAAATAATTAAACAACACCCAGAACTTAGAAAAGAAGTAGAAAAATTATTACAAAAAGAATTCAATACCACTTTTTCAAAACTAGATTCAGCAGAAGAACTTAATCAAGAGCTTTTAACCTGGTATGTAAATTACTTTCTTAATACAGAAGCAAAGAATGTAGATTATATTATGATTATAATCGGAGGAGAGTATAAAATGTATACTAGAGAGGAATTTAAACAAGGAGTAGAATCAGGAGATATTTACTTTGACAGTAATTTTAATAGAAGTACAAAGTATTTAAGAATAAAAGGGTTTAAATAAACAAAACTATTTATAAACAAAATAAACCACAATGGCAGATAATTTTAACTTAAGAACATTCTTAACAGAGAATAAACTTACAAAAAATGCACAGCTTCTTAAAGAAGAAGTTTCTTTTAATGGAAAACCAGTAAACGTTGGATCAGTTGAGATCGACGGAATAGATACAGACGACTATCCAGACTTTGTAGATGCATATATTGCAGCAGCGGAGTATGAAGATGGTACTCCATTATCGGATGAAGAGTTAATGCAATTCCAAGAAGAAAATTACGACTTAGTAAGTCAAATGATTCACGACAATCAACTATATTTACAAGAAAAGAAAGAAGAAGAAGTAGAAGAGGAAGTAAATCACGAACAGTTAAATGAAAATAAAATGACAGATAAAGAAAGAAAATTAGTAGAAATGGTTCAAAGAGCCTTAGGAGAAGAGAATGTAGACTACACAATGGGCCATGAAGACGATCCAAATCAACTACCAAACCCAGCACCAGAATTAAACATCCCAGAAGGAGAAGCTAATATAGAAGAAGCAAAACCTCTTCCAAAATATGAATCAATTGAAGAATTGATGAAAGAGATTGAACACGGAACTAACGAAGCAGCTCATAAATACAAAATGGAAGAGATGAAAAGAGTTTACGAAGCACTAGAGGCTAAAGTAGGATCTTTAGAAGAAGGAGAGCATGCTGAGCATATCGATCAAAAAGCTGTTAAACAAATGCGTAAAGATATTGCAGCATTAAGAAAAGCAGAAGAAAAATTAAGAAAAGAATTTGATAAAAAATTCTCAGGTAAAGAAAAGAAAGAGGCTCCAGCCAAAGAAAAAGCTACTGAAGCTTTACAAGAAGGATTTGACTTAAGAAAATTCTTAGCAGAGAACAGAAAATAATATTATAGAGTATCTAAACAAGCCCACCCCATAAAGGTGGGTTTTTTTATATTCACATATTTATAATATATAAGTATATAATATGTCACAAGCAGATATAAAACAGATAGTAGCACAAGAGTATGTAAAATGTGCAAAAGACCCGGCTTACTTCATGAAGAAGTATTGCTACATACAGCATCCAACTAGAGGTAGAATTTTATTTAACCTCTATCCATTCCAGGAAGGAGTATTACATTTATTCAGAGATGAAAAGATGTTAATAACTCTAAAATCAAGACAGTTAGGAATATCTACATTAGCCTCAGCATATGCTTTATGGTTAATGATCTTTCATAAAGATAAGAACGTACTAGCACTTGCAATTACTCAAGCAACAGCTAGAAACCTTGTAACTAAAACGATTTTCATGTATGAGAATCTACCAAAATGGTTACAATTACCGTTCACAGAAAAGAATAAGTTATCTCTTAGACTTAAAAACGGTTCTAAGATTACAGCTAAATCATCTAATGCAGATGCTGCTCGTTCAGAAGCGGTATCATTGCTTTTAATAGATGAGGCTGCCTTTATCGATAACATTGAAGAAACATTTACTGCAGCACAACAAACCCTAGCAACAGGTGGACAGTGTATGGCATTGTCTACTCCGAATGGTGTAGGAAACTGGTTCCATAAAACATGGGAAAAAGCAGAAGCAGGAGAGAATGGATTTGTACCTGTTAAACTAAAATGGGATGTGCATCCTGAGAGAGCTCAAGACTGGAGAGATGAACAATCAAGACAGTTAGGAGAGAAAATGGCAGCACAGGAATGTGATTGTGACTTCTTATCATCTGGAGATTCAGTAATTGAGGTTGAAAATATGGCTTTTTACGAAGAGACATATGTAAAAGAACCAATGGAAAAGAGAGGTGTAGATGGAAACCTTTGGATATGGGAATCACCTGACTATCAAAAGTCTTATATGGTTGTAGCCGATGTCGCTAGAGGGGACTCTACCGATTACTCTGGCTTCCATGTCTTTGACATTGAAAGCTGTACACAAGTAGCAGAATATAAAGGAAAGATATCGCCTAAAGAATACGGTAATGTACTGGTAGGAATAGCAACAGAATACTGTGATGCACTACTTGTAATAGAAAATGCCAATATTGGATGGTCAACTATCGAACAAGTAATATCTAGAGAATATAAAAACCTATATTATTCATCAAGATCAGATAATGAAACAGTTGAATCGTATATGGCAAAATACGAAAGAGATAAACTTGTACCAGGATTCACAATGTCTCTTAAGACAAGGCCTTTAGTTATCGCTAAGATGACTGAATACATACGTGAAAGATCAGTTATAGTGCAGTCTAAAAGGTTGTTAGCAGAAATGAGGGTATTCATATGGAGAAACGGTAAAGCACAGGCACAATCGGGGTATAACGACGATTTAATCATGGCCTTTGCAACAGCTTTATATGTTAGAGATACAGCCATTAGAATGAGACAGCAAGGAATGGATCTTTCAAGAGCTACAATGAATTCTTTTGTAAGTCTTAATCAAAGAAGTCAAGGAGTTTATAACGTTGCTCCTATGCAGAATAATCCGTATCTTATGAAAACGGTCAATGGCGAGGAAGATCTTACCTGGCTATTAGGATAACGTACTATTTATAAATAAACTAAATTACAATGGCAGATAGAAATTTATTCACCTCCCTGGAAAGATTATTTTCAACAGATATTCTAGTAAGAAATGTAGGGGGTACTGAATTAAAAATTGCTGACGTAAATCACATTCAGACAAGCGGTAAATACCAAACCAATTCGTTACTGGATAGATTTTCTCGATTATACATATATAATAACAAAAATATATTTAATCCAAATCTTAATTATCAGACTTTAAGAATTCAACTTTACTCTGATTATGAAGCAATGGATACAGATCCACTTATTGCTTCTACTCTAGATATACTGTCAGATGAATCTTGTTTGAAGAATGATATGGGGGAGGTTCTTTCTATCAAGTCCTCTGATGAAAATATACAGAGAGTGTTATATAACCTATACTACGATGTATTAAATATAGAATTTAATCTTTGGTCATGGGTTAGAAATATGTGTAAGTACGGAGATTTTTTCTTAAAATTAGAAATCTCAGAAGAATTTGGAGTGTATAACGTACTTCCTTACACAGTCTATAATATGGTTAGACATGAAGGTATGGATAAGGATAATCCAACTAAAGTAACCTTTACAATTGATCCAGACGGATTAGCATCTTCAGCAGATCCAAACTTTCTACCTAATACAAATAAGGATATTATCACTTTAGAAAACTACGAAGTAGCTCACTTTAGATTAATATCAGATACAAACTACCTTCCTTATGGTAGATCTTATATTGAACCAGCTAGAAAAGTTTTTAAACAATTAACTTTAATGGAAGATGCGATGTTAATTCACCGTATCATGAGAGCTCCTGAGAAGAGAATGTTCTATGTTAACGTAGGATCTATTCCACCAAATGAAGTTGAGCAGTTTATGCAAAAGACTATTAATAGTATTAAAAAAACTCCTTATATAGATCCACAAACAGGTCAATATAACTTAAGATTCAATATGATGAATATGATGGAGGATTTCTATCTTCCAGTTCGTGGAGGGGATACTTCAACTCGTATTGAAACAACAAAAGGATTAGAATACGATGGTACAAACGATATTGAATATCTAAGAGATAAAATGTTTGCAGCACTTAAAGTGCCAAAAGCATACTTTGGATACGAAAAAGACCTTACAGGTAAAGCAACTCTTGCAGCAGAAGATATTCGTTTTGCTAGAACAGTAGAGAGACTTCAAAGAATTATAGAAAGTGAATTAACTAAAATTGGATTAGTACATTTATACTCTCAAGGATTTAAAGGAGAGTCTTTAACAAACTTTGAAATTAAATTAACTACACCTTCTATTGTTTATGAGCAAGAAAAAGTAGCTTTACTAAAAGAAAAAGTTGATCTAGCAACTCAGATGCAATCGACCAAGCTATTCTCATCAGACTATATCTACGATCATATATTTAATATGTCAGAGGATACTTATAACGAAATGAGAGATCTTGTAAGAGAAGATGGTAAGAGATCATTTAGATTATCACAAATAGAAAATGAAGGGAATGATCCTGTAGTAACAGGGGAATCTTACGGAACACCTCATGACTTAGCTTCTATTTATGGAACAAGAGAACAAGGAGATGTACCAGCAGGGTATGATGAAAGAGATGCTAATCCAGAAGGAAGACCTAGAGAGAAATTCTCAATGTTAGGTACACAAAAAGATCCATTAGGAGGAAGAGATAGATTAGGAGTACATGGAATGAAAGGCGGTTATCCAAGTGATAACGAAAATGTAAGAGAAAGTGCATTGGCAACTAAAGCAGTATTTCTAAGAAACAAAGATATTTTCACACCTAAAAAGCAATTAATCTTTGAAAAAATAGAAGAAACAGAATCAGATTTACTAAACGAAAACAATATTCAGGATTTAGATAAATAACCCCTATTTATAACAAAGATAATTATAGACATGCGTATTAAACATAGCAAGTATAAAAACACGGGACTTATATTTGAACTACTGGTAAAACAGATAGCAGCAGATACACTATCTAGTAAAGAATCTCCTGCTGTTAAAATATTACGAAAATTTTATACAGGAAATACTTCTTTAGTAAAGGAATTTAAACTATACGATTATATTTTAAAGAATAAAGGAATAGGTTCAAAAAAAGCAGAAACAATTTTAAGCACTATTACTGAAATAGCTAAAAAAATAGATGCTATTACTTTAAGAAAGCAAAAATATGAGTTAATAAAGGAACTAAAAAGCCATTACGATTTAGAAGAATTCTTTTTAATTAAAGTAGAATCTTACAAACCATTAGCTGCTTTATACTGTTTACTAGAAGCTCAAAATACTGTTAGTGAAACAGATCCATCTGTTTTTGTTGACAATAAAACGACAATACTTGAACACTTAACACAAGTAAAGCAAGCATCCCAAGACAAAGATGCTTTAATGGAAGAGTATTCTAAGTACGACAAAGACCTTAGGTTACTTACATATAAAATCTTATTAGAGAAATTTAACTCACAATATAGAGACCTACTTCCAGAACAAAAAAATATATTAAAAGAAGTAATAACATCTGTTAATTCTTCTACAAGATTAAGAAATATATACAACGAAGAAATTCAAAAGTTACAAAAAAGTATTGCTACATATCGAGAAAGAGTAGCAGATGAAGTAGTAAAGATTAAATTAGAAGAAGTATACAAAGCAATTGTACCAATAAAAAGCACACAGAAAGTAGACGATAACCATCTAGCATCATTAATGCAATATTACGAGCTAGTTAATGAATTAAAATCTCTATGAAAAGATCTGAAGTAGTAAAAGCGGTTCAAGAAGTTCTACAAGAAACAAGTATGACAGGTGGAGGCGCTTCTTTTGCACCTGGATCAGGAGAGCATTATGCTACTCCTTTTGCCTTTTTAAAAAAAGGGCAAGGTAAAAATGCAGCTACAAAGCAAGGAGAGAGGTTAGGATTAAAGACAGTTGAAAGACCTAAACATCCTTCACATACAAAAATGTTTGATTACTTAGACGAAAATAAATAATATGAGAACTTTACAAGAAAAATATAACGGAATTCAAGAGGGAAAATTCTCTAAAGAACATTTTTTAGCTGACGCTAGAATGCAACTTCCAAACTTAGTAACCCGTTTCAACGGATACGATGATGCTGTTCAGATTTTAAAGAACAGAGGAATGATTAAAGAAGCTAGAGTAGAAGAAGCTAGACTTACTAATAAAAGCTTAACAGATTATAGATATAAACCAACTAACGATATGGACAAGTATCCATACGAACAAATACTAAGAGGTTTAAGAGTTGAGTTAGAAGTAGCAGGAGTTGTTGGAACACCGACAGCTGATGAGTATAAAAAAGCATTAGGAAAAGTTCTTAAAAACTTAGAGAAAGATGAAATTTTCTATACAAATCAAGTAGCAGGCATTAATAAGAAAGTTGATCTACACGATAAAATGGTAGATGCTACAACAAAAAATACCATAGATACTTTTAATGGCTTAAAGAAAGCAGAACTAAAAGAAGGTTTTAAAAAACTTATTAAAAAAGTACTATCAGAAGAAGTAGTTGATGTTAGAGAATATCAAGATGAAGATGAGTTTGATATGTACGGAGATGATGAAGCAGATGATATTCCACATCCAAGAGGGTATGAAGACCAAGACGAAATCGACTACGATGACGAAAACTTCTCAGACCCTTTTATTGACGGAGATTTAGAAGAAGCTACAGATACAGAAGCTGATAAAGATATGGTTCGTAAATTAATGACTATGTACGAAACTGAACCTTCTAAATTTGAAAGATTACATAAACAAGCTCAAACACAAGCATCTACTTCTAAAGATATTAAATTTAAACATTTATTATCTCTAATTGATAGAGCAAAAGCAGGAGCTTTACAGAGTTTATCAAACCAAGATAAACGTCAAGCTGATAGCGAAGGAATGGATGAAACAGTATCATTAACAGATCTAATATAATGAACAATCCACTATTAATAAATGTAACTCCTTTCAAAGGACTTCTTACCGAATCAAAAACCAAACCAGGTGTATTTGAGGTAACAGGTATTATGCAAAGAGCAGGAGCAAAGAATCAAAACGGAAGAATCTACAAAAGAGAAATTCTTGAAGAAGAAGTAAGAAATTATGTAGAGAATTTTGTTAAAGTTGGAAATGCTTACGGAGAATTAGATCACCCAGAATCAGCAATTGTATCTTTAAAAAATGCATCACATGTTGTAAAAGAACTATGGTGGGATGGAGATGACCTTTGCGGAAGAGTGGAATTATTAAATACACCTTCAGGAAATATCGTAAAAGAAATATTAAAAGGAGGGCATACAATAGGTATTTCTTCTCGAGGAACAGGATCAGTATCACAAACAAATGAAGGAACTCTAATGGTTCAACCAGACTTTGAATTAGTATGCTGGGATTTCGTTTCTAATCCTTCTACACAAGGAGCATTTATGAATCCAATTTCATTAAATGAAGGAAAACAAGCAGTAGGAAAATATGATAGATTAGATTCTATTATTAACAATATACTAAGAGCATAATGGAAAGAGATTTTGATATACATAATTGGCAAGCCAAGTTCTTAAAAGAATCTATAATTAAAGAAAGTGAAGGATACGTAGAGGTAATGGGACCTGATTTCGATCAAGCAATAGAGTTACTTCAATCAGCTTGGAAAGAATGGAAAAACGGACGAGCAACAGAGCCAGAAGATATTCCTCAAGCAAAACAAGACGTTATAGACTATATAGCAAGTCTTTTAAAATAATAACATACCCGCCCCATAAAGGCGGGTTTTTTATGTTTACTAAACAGAGGTATATTTATATACGAATATGCCATCTCTATATGGTATCTATTAGAAAGTAAAATCACATTACGCTACTACTTAATAAGCGTACGACAAATCACAAAACAAAAATGACAAACAAAGATTTATTTAAGCAAGCAATTGCAGAAGCTAAAACTATTCGTGAAGCTGCAATTACCAACGCCAAAGAAGCTTTAGAAGAGTCTTTAACTCCTCATTTAAAAGAAATGTTAGCTCAGAAACTTCAAGAAATGGAAGAAGAAGAGGACAAAGTAGATGAGACAGTTAATAATGCCGAAGCAGAAGGATTCGCTGAAAACCCTAACACACATGGTAATTTAGAGGAAGCTGAAGAAGAGGAAGAAGAGGCTGAAGAAGAAGCTCCTGAAGGAGAAGAAGAAACAGGTGAAGAAGAAGAGGAATTAGAAATTGAAGACATGTCTGTTGAAGATCTAAAAAACCTTATTAGAGATATCGTTGCTCAAGAAACAGGTCATGATGAATCAGAAGAAGAATTACCAGGCGAAGAAGCTCCAGAAGGAGAAGATATGATCGGTACAGATGATTCAGAAGAGATCGACATTAACGAACTATTAGCAGAATTAGAAGGAATGGACGAAGCACACAGTTACTCATTGAAACCAGGTGCTGAATCTGGAGACACAAAAGGAGCAAACGACGGGTACACTACTACTTCAAAAAGAACACCTGCAAACTCTAAATCTGGAAACAGATATGAGCCAGCAAAAGGTTCTAAACCAGGAAGAGAAACTTTCACAAACGAAGGTGAATTAAACGAAATGGGTCCGGAGTATATCGAAGGAGCTAGACAACTTGTTGAAATGTTCCCATTCTTAACCATGTCAAGCGCATCATTAATTATAGGAGCTTTAGGATCATTAGGTCTTATAGGATTTTCTGCAATTACTGCTAAAGTAATGGATATGGCCCTAGCAGGTAAATTTGGAGAGAAAGGTAAATCTTTTGCTGAAAAATTACAAGCAGCAGGTGGTGCAGCAGCTAAAGCTACTCAAAACAGAGAAGGAGTTGAGGCATTAAATGAAGAAGAAAATATAGATGAAAACATCGATATTATCTACCAACTTATTGATGCTTTTCCATTCTTGACAAACCAAACTGCAGAATTACTAGTTGGAGTTTTTGGAGCAATGGGACTTACAGGCCTATCAGCTATTATGGCTAAAGTACACCAAATGGCTAAAGATGGCGCTTTTGGTGAAAAAGGAAAACAAATCGGAGATAAATTAACCGATGTAGGTAATGCAGCAGCAGGAGCAACTCAAAACCGTCAAAGAGAAGGAGTTGAAGAAGAATTGAACGAAGCTTTAAAAGCAGTGAAAATCCTAAGAAATCAACTTCAAGAAGTAAACCTTCTAAATGCAAAATTACTTTATGTAAATAAAGTATTCAAATCAAACAACTTATCTGAAGGTCAAAAAGTAAATGTTATTGCAGCATTTGACAAAGCAGAAACAGTTAGAGAAGTAAAATTAGTTTTCGAAACAGTTTCTAAAAATGTAGTAGCTAAAAAACCTACTTCAATTAAAGAACACACATCGTTTGCATCTAAGCCAACTGGAACGACAGCAGCACCTCAAAAAGAAGTGATCAATGAAGTATCAGAGCAAGTTTTAAGAATGCAAAAGTTAGCAGGAATTATTAAATAAAAAACAATTAAAAAACAATTCAAATAACAATGGAATTAAATCAATTATTAGAAGGCTCAAATAATTACAAGTCTTTACAAGCAGATGCTGCTCGTTTGGCTGGTAAATGGAGCAAGTCTGGTTTATTAGAGGGAATCTCTAATGAAATCGAGAAAAACAACATGGCTATGATTCTTGAGAATCAAGCAAAACAAATCGTATCAGAGGTTTCATCTACAGGTACAGGAGCTTCTTTTGCTGCTGGACAAGGTGAGCAATGGGCTGGTGTAGCTTTACCGTTAGTACGTAAAGTATTCGCTCAAATCTCTGCTAAAGATTTCTTATCAGTTCAACCAATGAACTTACCATCAGGTCTAGTATTTTACTTAGACTTTAAATATGGTTCTTCAGTAAACGGAAGAGCAGCAGGAGACAATATGTACGGTAATGTATCTACAGCTAACTCTAAAATAGGAGTAGATGTTGAACCAGCAGGAGGTTTATATGGTGCAGGAGAATTCGGTTACTCAATCAACTCTTCTTCATACACATTACAAACTACTACAAGTGCAGCTAATTCAGCTTCTATCGCTTACCAAGACGGTATTCAGCCATCTCAATTCAAAACAGTTGCTGTTGGTACAGGATCTTTAACTACTCCAGACTTAAAAGGTGTAAGAGCTTTTAGAGTTTTCTCAGGAACTACAGACATTACAGCTTACCCAGAATTGACTACAATATCAGGTGCTAACATCGTATTCGTAGTATCAGCTTCTGCTTTAACTACTCCTACTCAAATCACAGGTTCAGTATTGTATCACAAACAACCAAACGATAACTCAAGAGGTGATTTTGAAGATACAGCTACAGCTTTAGGAGGTAATATTAGTATTCCTGAAATCAACGTATCATTAGCTTCTGAAGCTATCGTTGCTAAAACAAGAAAATTAAAAGCACAATGGACTCCAGAGTTCGCACAAGATTTGAATGCTTATCATTCAATTGATGCTGAAGCAGAATTAACTTCACTATTATCAGAGTACATCTCTATGGAGATTGACTTAGAATTAATCGATATGTTGATTCAAGATGCAGCTACAACTGAAAGATGGTCAGCTCAAAACAACAAAGTATGGAATGGTAATGCTTGGGCAGATACAGGAATCTCTGATTTCTACAATACTCAAGGACAATGGTTCCAAACTTTAGGAACTAAAGTACAAAAAGTATCTAACAAAATTCACCAAAAAACTTTAAGAGGTGGAGCTAACTTCTTAGTATGTTCTCCAACTGTAGCTACAATCTTAGAATCAATTCCAGGATATGCAGCAGATACAAACGGTGACAAAATGGATTTTGCAATGGGAGTTCAAAAAGTTGGACAATTAAACTCAAGATATAGAGTTTACAAAAACCCATACATGACTGAAAACATCATCTTATTAGGTTACAGAGGATCTCAATTCTTGGAAACAGGTGCAGTTTATGCTCCATATATTCCATTAATGATGACACCTCTAGTATACGATCCACAATCTTTCACTCCAAGAAAAGGTATCATGACTCGTTATGCTAAGAAAATGATCAGACCAGAATTCTACGGTAAAATCTTCGTTAGTGACGTTACTACTATCTAAGAATAACTTAGAATTAAAAATTAAGAGAGCTTTTAGCTCTCTTTTTTTTTATATAAAAAGTTCGTATATTTATATAAAATATATAATATGATTAAAGGAGAATTGACCTGGCCGCAATTTAAGACTCTAGATTCAATTAGAAACTTAAATGAGAGTAAGCAAATACAACATTATTACGAATACCTAACCTGGTTAGGAAATCAACACAACCATCAGAATAAAGGACTACTACTTTCAGCAGGGCCAGATTTAGTAGCAGCTTCAGTAATTTTTAACACTAATGATCAAAGAGTATTTACATACAATTCAAGTACCGGCACTTCTACGCAGTTAAATATACCTAATGGATCCTACATATACACTGCAGATATAGCTCATACAGAAAATAAGCTATGGACAAACGCAGGTGGAATAATCTCAGAATGGAATATAACACTAAGTCCATTTACTGCTACATTTAGCAGGCTAATAACCCTACCTCATTCTATAGGAGCAGGTTTAGGAGCTATCAATAATACTACTTTAATTGCAACTAATGTAGATGTTACTCCAAACACTGTAGTAACGTTAGATATAACAAACGATACTGCAACTTCGACAAATAAGTTTAATCTTGTAGCAAATGCCACTAATAGATCAGTTACTGGTGATATACTATTGACAACAACGAATAAGGTAATTGTTACAAACAACATAGGGTCAAGCAGATATGTAACCCAATTCAGCTACCCTACCGGAACAGTCGAAGTTGATGTAGAAATTGGAGGTACAATCTCCGCTGCATATGGACTTTACATTGAAAATAATAAGATATATATTGTAAATGCCAACGGAAATATTTACGAAATAGGTAAAACATCCCCGTATACCTTAACACTGGTAGGTAGTACAGGAGTTGCAGTAAATGGAGCATCACAAGTACCATCGGCTCTTACAGCTAACTTTAGTTAAAATCACAAACAATTAAAATAAATAACAAACAGCCTAGTTTTTACTAGGCTTTTTTCGTATATTTATTAGAAACAAATACAGTTTATATTTATGGCTTCTAACCATCACACCGATGAGGTTTTCGTCCCGAAACGCAAACCGAAAAACCCAATTAAGTTCCAACTCCAACTTAATGAAGAACAAAAATTAGCAAAAGCACTTATTATAGAAAACCCAGTAGTCGTCTTAAAAGGAATGGCTGGTTCAGGAAAGACTCTAGTAGCAGTACAAGCAGCCCTTGATATGTTATTCTGTAAAGAGGTAGAGAAGATTGTTATAACAAGGCCCACTGTAGCTAAAGAAGAACTAGGCTTTTTACCAGGCGATCTTAAAGAAAAAATGGATCCTTGGTTAGCACCAATATATCATAACCTATACATGTTATACGGTAAAGATAAAGTAGATAAAGAATTAGAATACGGAAATATTGAGATAGTTCCTTTTGCATTTATGAGAGGTAGAACATTTGTTAACTCCTTTGTTATTGTAGATGAAGCACAAAATGTTACCCAAGATCAAATGGAAACTGTACTGGGAAGACTTGGTAAAGGATCCAAAATGGTAATATGTGGGGATTTAGCTCAAATAGATTTAAAGGTAAAAAAGGAAACAGGGTTTTCTTTCCTTACAAGAGTTGAAGAACAAGTAAGAGGATTTAGAATATTTGCCTTAAAAGCTAACCACAGACACGATATTGTATCCCCTATTTTAAAAGTGTATCAAGACTTTAGAGATTGATAAAAAACTGCTATTTATAAATAAAACTAATTCAAATGGCAGATTTCACATACTATATACGAGAGAGAGTTAAAATTAATGGTAAGATAAAAGAGGCTTCTTTTACTCATATGATTAGAGATATAGAGTACATAGATGAAAGAACTTTACAAATACCATCAGGAAGCGTTACAGAATTAATTAATCTCGCAAATTTACCAGGAGCAGGAACATTTATATCAAGCAGTATACAGTATGCTAGAATAACAAATACTTCTTTAACCACAAAAGTAAACTTACAGATATCAGCATCTAGTGGTACAACAAATGTATTATTAAATACAGGAGGAACATTTTTTCTTAGTACAGGATTTATAACAGGAAGTTTAACTAACTTTGCATACGATAATATAAAGTCAATTAAAGCACAACCATCAGGATCAAGCGCTAAAATTGAATACATAGTAGCAACTACATAAAAAAAAATAAATGGCCAATATTTCTATATGGAACGGTAGTTCTACCTTTGTAGCCGGACAAACCCCTTTTGGCTTCTACGATTCAGACACAACCTTTGTCGCAGAAGCAGATAAGGTAGCAAAATTCTGTGCTATCCGTTTAGGATATCCACTAATGGATGTTGAATTAAATTCAGGATCATTTTATGCTTGTTTTGAAGAAGCTGTTACCACATATGGAAATGAAGTATACCAAGCACAAGCTGTACAGAATTACTTATCACTTGAAGGAGGTTCAACCTCTATAACTCTAAATGATGCAGTAATTTCTCCATCCTTACAGAATGTAATTACAATTTCTTCTGGATACGGAACAGAAGCAGGAGTAGGAGGAACAGTAACAAAACACACAGGATCCTTAGTAGTAGCTCCAGATCAACAGACGTACGACTTAAATGAATGGGCTATTGATCAAGGAATTCAAGGTAGAATTGAAATTGTAAAAGTATTTTACGAAGCACCACCTGCTATTATGAGATATTTTGACCCTTATGCAGGAACTGGTACAGGTATTCAATCTCTTATGGATGCATTTGATTTTGGATCTTACTCACCAGGGGTAAACTTTTTACTTATGCCAATCTCTTATGATATTGCAAAAGTACAAGCAATTGAATTTAACGATCAGGTAAGAAAATCAGCATATTCTTTTGAAATAGTAAATAATCATTTAAAACTATTTCCAATACCAAAAAGTATAGGGTATATTCGGTTTGAATATTATAAGGTAAATGAAAAACAAATCTTAGATAATTCAGAAAATACACCAGGAGGGATAGGAGAATCTATTTCAAATATATCAAATGTACCTTACCAAAATCCTATATATGGATCTATAAATTCAATTGGACATCAATGGATTTACAGGTATGCTTTGGCTTTAGCAAAAGAATTACTAGCTTATGTTAGAGGAAAGTACACAACAGTGCCTATTCCAGGATCAGAAGCAACACTAAATCAACAGGATCTATTAGCAGATGCAAGAGCTGAAAAGTTAGCATTACTAGAGAATTTAAGAACTATTTTAGAATCTACATCAAGGGTAGCACAACTAGAAAGAAAGTCTCAGGAGGCTGGATTTTTACAAGATACTTTAAAACAGGTTCCAATGGTAATATTTGTAGGATAATGAAAATAAAAGATTTGATTAACGAAGTAGCTTTTTCAATGTACCAGGGGATGGTAAGAGTATCTCATACAGAAGAAACTACAGCATCAGAAGTTGCCGATTTTGTAAGAGCAATGCCAGGAGTAACTAGGGTTACTGCAATTGACTCTAATGAAGATATCAATATAGTTGTGCTGAAGGTAAAATTACTTACAACAAAACCGGGTTCGATAGTGTTTGAAAAACTAAGGAAAGATACTTTTAAACTAGTACCTAATATTAAAAAAGTAGAAGTATCGGGTAAATCTATAGAAAAAATTAAATAATGATATTTGGAAGTCAAAGAGATTTTAACCTTTTCGTAGGTATAAACAGAGAGCTATTATCGGATGTAATAGAACAAGAAATTCTCTATTACAAAATGTCTCTAGAACAAACCCAAGTAAATATTTACGGAGAAGGTCAAGAAAAAGTATTTTGGACCCCAGTAAAATTAAATTGCCTTATAGAAAGAGGAGATCAACAGACAACAGTAGATGATTTTGGCCCTGATTCAGTAAGAGATGTTCAATTTAGATTTTTAAGACAAGATCTTAAAGATGTAAATACCTTCCCTGAGGTAGGGGATATTATACTATGGCATGAAGACTACTACGAAGTGGATAACACTACAGAGAACCAATTGTTCCTAGGTAAAGACGAAAATTATAACTTTACTGAATACGGACCAGACTTTGGAGGAACATTATCTATTATTTGTATATGTCATTTAACAAGAGCGGACAGAGTAGGAGTAGTTAAACAGAGAATATAATGGCATTGACAAGAAAACCTATACCGAAATCTCAAGTAGAATTATCTCAAGAGACAATTACCCCATATTTGAATAATGGTAAAGCTCCTGTACCTGCCAATAAGAGAAGAGAGAATCAGAAGACACTGAAAGGAGATGAGGTAAAACAATTCTCAGTAGGATTAAAAGATGTAGACGAAGCAATATTCTTCTACTTCAACAATGTAATTAAACCTTCAGTCACACAAAACAGCTTAAAGGTTAACGTACCAGTGCTATATGGCTCACCAGAAAGATGGGCAGCAGTTCAGAAAGATGGGTATTACAGAGATAATAACGGAAAAATACAGACACCGCTTATAATGATTAAGAGAGATTCTGTAGAGAAGGTTAGAACTCTTGGTAATAAAATGGATGCAAATAATCCAATACATTTTGGAGTTTTCGAAAAAAAATACTCTCAAAAAAATGTATACGATAGCTTCTCCGTACTTACCAATAGAATACCTTTACGAGAATTTTACGGAGTAATCATTCCAGACTATATAAATCTAGTATATTCTTGTACAATCTTTACAGAGTATGTAGAGCAGATGAATAAAATAGTTGAATCTATTAATTTTGCATCAGATGCTTATTGGGGAGATCCAGAAAGATTTAAGTTTAGAGCAGCAATTGATAACTATACTACAGTAACTGAACTTGTTCAAGGAGGTGATCGAACAGTTAAAACAACTTTTCAAATAAAAATGGCAGGGTACATTGTATCAGATGCAATAAATACATCAGTTGCTAATCCAAATAAATTCTTCTCTAAAGCAGCACTAAAGTTTGGAATAGAAACAGCAGGTACAACTGAGATATTAGTTGCAAAAGCAGGAACACCAGCGATACAAGCACCAACAAGATTCTTCGATACAGCTTTAACAGGAGTATCGGGAGGAACAAGTACAGGAGCAGGAGGAATGACAGCAGCAGAAATAGCATTTGTAGGAATGTCAAATACAGCATTAGCAGATTCAATAGTAGGATTAGTTGCTACGTTCAATACCCATATAATAGCAACACCACCAGCTGGATTTCCAGCCCTGGATGAAGGAGACTTCCAAGTGTATATAAATGGTATATTGATACCTAGGGAAAATAGAACAACTACACTTCCACAAGTAGGAAGTAATATAATCGTTACGTTTAATGATTTAGGATTTACACTTGATAGTTCAGATCAAATAATAATAGTAGGAAAATTTAGCTAAGATATGCCACTAAAATTAATACAAGGAAAGCAAATAAATGTTAGTTTAACAGGATCTTTTACAGGATCCTTTTCTGGTTCTTTTAATGGCACAGGATCTTATGCTACCCAAGCGTTAAGTGCTTCTTATGCACCTACAGCAGCAGCATTTCCATTTACAGGATCAGCTCAAATAACAGGTTCTTTAGGAATAACAGGACCATTATCAACCACAGGATCTGATGCAAGTATTAATGGAGTAACAGTAGGAAGAGGTAGCGGGTCATTATCCAGTAATGTAGTTGTCGGACAATCAGCAGCAGAGTCAATAACGACAGGAGATAATAATTCATTTTTTGGAGCATTTGCAGGAAGATTTAATACGGTAGGACAGTTTAATACTTTTATAGGACAAGCTAGCGGATATCGTAACATAAGCGGAAGCCTCAACACCTTTTTAGGATCTTATTCAGGCTTGTACAATACACTTGGGAATTGGAATACCCTTATAGGAGTAGCTAGCGGACAATTTAATACTTCAGGAAGTGGAAATACAGCCTTAGGTAACTGGTCAGGATACTTAAATACTACAGGAAGTTATAATACTTTTATAGGATATGGTACAGCATACTATCTTACAGCAGGAGACGATAATGTATTTTTAGGACGATATGCTGGACGATATATAGGAACAGGTACAACTAATCATACACTCTCTAATACTTCAATATTTTTAGGAGTTAGTGCGAGACCACTTGCAAATGCTCAAACAAATCAAATTGTTATTGGATATGAAGCAACAGGGCTAGGTTCAAATACAGTAACAGTAGGAAATGATTCAATTATAACTACAGCTTTAAAAGGTAATGTAGGAATAGGAACAACAACACCAAATGCAAAACTAAATGTAAGCGGAAGTACAATTATAACAGGATCATTAACAGTAACTCAAGGTATAACAGGTTCATTATTTGGAACTGCTTCATTTGCTCAAAGTAGCTCAATATCTAATTTTGCAAATCAAGTACAAGTAGGTGACGGTAACTTTACTACAACATACTTAGTAGGAGCAGGATTTGGTAACCCTACACAAATAACTAGACCCAATCTAAACTTATACTATGATGCTGATACTGACCAATTACGCTCTCCAGCATTTGCAGGACCATTAACAGGAAATGTAACAGGAAATCTAACAGGAACTGCTTCATTTGCTACTAGAGCATTAAGTTCATCATTTGCATCAACAGCTTCTTTTGCTCCTCTATACCTTCCTCTAACAGGAGGAACCATTAATGGAAACGTAACAGTAAACGGAACAGCATCCATTGCATTTTTAAATGTAACTTACGAATCAGCTTCTGTAATATACTCTTCAGGTTCAAACGTATTTGGAGATGCAACTAATGATACCCAGACTTTAAACGGTACAGTAATAGTATCAGGTTCTCAACAAATAACAGGATCTTTAAACGTAAACGGTGGAATAACAGGTTCTTTATTTGGAACAGCTTCTTGGGCAATAAATGCCTTAACAGCATCTTTCTTAGGAAGTACAACAAATGCTTTTATTCAAGGTGGTAATTCATTTGGTACAACAGCATTACTAGGAACAAATGATGAACAATCACTTGCTTTAGAGACAAGTGGGTCAACTAGAATGTTTATTTCTTCTAGTGGGGCTGTAGGAATAGGAACTTTAACACCAACTACAACCTTAGACATTAGGACACCAGGTCAGGCGTACGTAACAATAGGAGGTGCTGATGGCAGAACAATTAATGCGTATACTAATTTAGGTGTTGAAACTATTTTAAATACTGGAGCTACTTCTTTTAGCGGTTTTATTTATGGAAGTAGTTTTTTTGATAGGGGTACAAACACTCAATCAATAAGATTATCATCAACAACTGTAACACTTTGGACAAATAGTTCAGAACGTATGCGTATCAATAATACCGGTAATGTAGGAATAGGAACAACCGTAGATTCAGGATACAAACTACTAGTAACAGGTTCAGGTACTTCAGGATCTTTTAATGCAGATGGTATATTAATTGTAAGTGGAAGTAACGTAGGTATTGGAACAACAAGTCCATCTAAAAAATTAAATATTGCATCCGACGGATATAACTTTAGGATTGCAAACGGTGTAAATGCCTCTGGATATGATATAGGAAGAAACGTTACAGATGGATTACTGTATTTTTACGGGGATCAAACAGGGTATACTGGTTATGTATTCTCTGGGGTAGATGGAGAAAGAATGCGTATTGCTTCAAATGGCAACGTAGGTATAGGAACAACAAGTCCAAACGCAAAACTAGATGTAAACGGTAATGTAATTATATCAGGATCATTAAACATACAATCTACTGGTGGGTATAATCTATTTTTTAATACCTCAGGTCAATTAGGAAGTTCACAAACAGGTACTCATATTACAATGTCTCCTTCAACTAATGTAACAACTCTTTCACAAGTAGTAACTGCCAATAACGGCTTAAATGTAACACCAGGAGGTAATTCAACCACAGCAGGATTAACAGTAACATCAGGATCATACCCTGCAGCAACCCTATTAAGAGTAGGAGTTGATTCACTAATAGTAACTGGAAGTAGAGTGGGTATTGGAACGACTACTTTTGTAGGGTCAATAAAACTAGCAGTTAATGGTCAAATAGGAGGACCAACCTACTCATCTACATATCTTGATGTTTCATCAGATGCTGCACAACTTAGTGGAAACAGTGGTATTGGATTTTATGCTGCTTCCAACGATCACATATTTTACGGAGCATCTAATGCAGAGAGGGTTAGAATAACAAATGCAGGTAACGTAGGAATAGGAACAACAACACCTAATTACAAACTACACATAACAGGTTCAAGTACTTCAGGATCTTTCAATGCAGATGGTATATTAATTGTAAGTGGAAGTAACGTAGGTATAGGAACAACAACTCCATCAAGTAGGTTAACAGTTACAGGTACTGGTAGGACTCTTAACGTAGTCTCTACAAATGATCAAGTTGTCGGTTCATTTGGCTGCAGTTCAGGAGCTATCTCTACTATTGGTTTTATTGGAGTTGGAAGTTCAAATGATTATAATGTAAGAATAGGAGCTAATCTAGAAGCTCTTGTTGCCTATACAGCGGATACTGAAAGAATGCGTATCACTTCAGCAGGAGACGTAGGTATAGGGACAACAAGTGCATTCACATATGGAGGAACTGCAAAATTATCAGTTTATACACCAGCATCAGAACCAGTTACTATTGGAGCCTCTAACAGTGATGCTCTGAACATTAGAAGACTTATTACCGGTCATTATCAAATTAGTACTACAGCAGATGGAGGAAATGATAATGGAGTATTGCAATTACAGCCTTATGGTCTAGGTAAAGTAAGTATTGGAAAACCGGTAGCTGGGGCAAATGCAAAACTAGATGTAAGTGGAAGTGCAATTATAACAGGCTCATTAAATGTAACTCAAGGTATAACAGGTTCTTTATTTGGAACCGCTTCATTTGCAACTCAAGCATTAAGTGCATCAAATGCCCTAACAGCTTCATATGTACTAAATGCAGTATCAAGTTCATTTGCAACAACAGCTTCATTTACACAAACAGCTTCTTTTGCACAAACAGCTTCTTTTGCACTTCAAGTATCAACTAGTATATCCACACAGAACTTACAACATAACGTACTATTTGTAGATACATCAGGACCAGGATTTATTCAAGTAGATGGAGGTTTAAGATATAATCCTAACCAAGATCTATTAACAACTACCTCCTCATACACTCTTCTAGCAAATACTGCTTCTTACGTTCAAAATGCACAAAGTGCTTCATATGTACTGCAAGCGGTAAGTGCTTCTTATGCACCTTCAACACCAGCCTTTCCTTTTACTGGATCTGCTTTAATAACAGGTTCATTAGGGGTTACGGGTTCAATTAATGGGTTAATTTTAAAAGGTAATCCTAATTCTGGTGCTGGAAGTATAGCAATAGGTGTAAGTGCTCTAGCTAATAATGTGTTTTTAGATGACATGTTTTCAACTGGTGTTAATAACATAGCTATAGGTAACTCAGCTATGCTTAATAATACTGTAGGGAAAAATAATATAGCTTTAGGACAACAATCCTTACAAAATAATAGTGTAGGTAATGATAATATATCTTTTGGTTATGGATCTTTATTTCAAAACTATTCTGGAAGTGAGAATATAGCTTTTGGTACTAATACTTTATCACAAAATCAAACAGGATCTTATAATATAGCAATAGGAACCTCAGCAGGATCCTATCCAACTTCTGGAAGTAAAAATGTATATATAGGATATAATGCCGGTCCTTTATCTTCTAATCCTGAAAGTGATAAACTTTACATAGCAAATGCCTCAGGTACACCATTAATTGGAGGTGACTTTGCTGCTAAAACTGTTACTATATCAGGTTCATTAGGAGTATTAGGTGGTATTACAGGTTCATTATTTGGAACGGCTTCATATGCTACTCAAGCATTAAGTGCTTCTTATGCACCAACAGCAGCAACCTTTCCATTTACAGGTTCTGCAATCATAACAGGTTCCTTACAACTAACAGGATCATTAAGAGGAAATGTAATATCTTCTTCAATTGCCTCTACAACAGCTTCTTTTGATTTAGCAACAAGTAATTTCTTTACTCTAACACTTGCTAATGGAGCTAACACACATGTTAGTGCCTCAAATATTTTACCTGGTCAAACAGTCAATATTAGAGTAACACAAGGTTCTGCAGGAACAGGAACACTCTCATTCAACTCAGCAATTAAACAATCAAGTGGATCTTTATATACAGGTTCAATGATTGCAAATGCAGTAGACGTAGTTTCTTTAATTGCTTTTGATCAAACAAATGCATATATTAGTTATATAAATAATTTCGTATAAAAAATGTTTACACCTTTCGCCTTTATAAAAAGACAAGTTACAGCTGCTATTGCTGCTATAGCACAAAGAATATTGTTAGTTGGAAATTTTACAGCCTTTAATCCTACCAATAAAACTAACGGAGTAACGTTAATTGATGGATCGGATCAATTTGGTAGTAGTTTTAATGTAGGTAGTGGAACAAATGGTATTGTTTACGATGCAGAATTTGATGAAAACGGAAAATTAATACTAGGCGGAGCATTTACATCTTACTCAGGTTCAGCAGTAAATGATCTAGTAAGAGTAAATACAGATGGTACCATTGATACTTCTTTAAATATAGGAACTGGAACAAATGGGGAAGTACGTGTAACAGTACCTATTTCAGGTGGTAAAATATTAGTAGGAGGAACATTTTCCCAATATTCAGGTTCGACAGTAGATAGGATAATGAGAATAAACTCAAATGGTACTTTAGATGATACATTCACTAGCCCTCCCTTTAAAGGAGGTACGGTACGTACAATAGTAACTCAATCAGATGGTAAAATTGTTGTAGGAGGTACTTTTGGAGGAGATTATCGCTCGAAACCTTATTTAAACAAAACAACTCCAACAAATCTTATTGATACTACATTCAATCAAGGTTCTGGACCAAGTAGCACTGTATTTGCTCTAGCAGAACAATCTGACGGTAAAATTTTAATGAGTGGGAACCAAACCGTATACTCAGGTTCTGCAGTAAGCTCTTTAATAAGAATTAATACTAATGGTACATTAGATACTTCTTGGACGACAGGAACAGGAGGATGGTCAATACTTCCTGTATCAGGAGGTAAAGTATTAGTTGCTGGTAATGGAGTTGACAACGCCGATATTGGTATTAGAAGATATAACTCCAATGGAACTACAGATTCATCTTTCAATGTAGGAAGAGGAGCTTCAAGTACAGTAAACACTGCAGTAACTCAATCAGATGGTAAAATTATTATTGGGGGAGCATTCACCTCATTTGGGAATCAAGGAAATAACAACCTAATAAAACTAACATCATCAAGTTTTATAGATTATTCATTTAATCAAGGAACAGGCTTATATGGCTATGCGTTTACTTTTGCAAGCCAATCAGACGGTAAAATTTTAGCAGGAGGAAATTTTACAGATTACTCAGGTTCAGTTGCTAATTATTTAGTAAGAATAAATACAGACGGAACAAAAGATAC